>ERZ1673786.8-NODE-8-length-180693-cov-19.792635_pt1 | contig 180693 bp, 186 predicted proteins | sample MGYA00580130_ERZ1673786 | MGnify/ENA primary metagenome ERZ1673786 (study PRJEB41219, sample SAMN04549644) | soil metagenome | isolation source: soil | place: USA: Georgia, Sapelo Island Microbial Observatory | collected 2009-05-20 ...
AAAGATTCAAACGGCTACTATGCGCATTCATAAAACCGATAAAAGTGATGCCCACCGTTTGGCCCAAACTCACTTTACAACCGAACGGCGCATAAAAAAACCGCAGGACCACTACTTCGACCAAATGCGTGCGCTTTCCCGATACTATCATGAATTAGACGAAGAACTAGCGATGCTTCGAAGTAGAATGCACACTTTACTACAACTGACTTTCCCAGAAATGGAATTGCTGTTCACACAAAAATCCGAACTGTTTTTAAATATTCTACAGCTATTCCCACATCCTGATTACGTTAAAAATCTTTCAAAGACGGTTGTACGCAACCGACTACTTGCCAACACAGATAAGAAATTAGCGCCTAAAACGGCGGAGAAAAAGGCCATACAGTTAATAGGTGCAGCACAGGATTCGTATCCAGCAGTGGATCAAGACGACATTCGCTGTGAACAGCTAAAAGATTATGCCAAACGTTCTTTAGCCATTTTAAGAAAACGTGAGGAACTGATTCAGCAGATGGTTGTTCTTTCAGAAGAACGAAATGAATATCAAATATTAATCAGTATTCCTGGTATAGGGAAAAATACAGCCGTTCGTTTGATTGGAGAAATAGGCGACATGACACGCTTCGAAAATCATAAGCAACTCAATGCCTATGCAGGAATTGATATAAGGCGTTTTCAATCAGGCACATTGTTTTACAAAGATAAAATCAATAAGCGTGGCAACAGTCATCTGCGCAAAATCCTTTATTTTACGATTCAAAATATGATCCGCCAACGACGCTTTGGACACAATCATTTTGTAGAATACTACGACAAATTAAAAACGCAACCCTATAACAAATGTCATAAAGTTGCGTCCATCGCATGTGTGAATAAGTTATTGAAGTGCCTCTTCCACCTTATTACACACAATTTAACGTACAATTACGAAATCGCTTCAGTATCTTCGTAATTGTGTAGGAAAAGTATAACATAATGGGCCTAGCGAAAAAAAGCAAAAATCGTTAGGTCTATTTGGCATGCGAAAATTTTTTTTGGCGGAAGGGGTACCCCTTCCGCCAAAAAAAGATTCATTATCTCAAATAACTATTGATAAACCTCTTGACTAATCGTAAGAAATGGGATGTCTATTTAGATGGCATCCTCTTTTTTGTTTTGTAGAAAATGGATTATGTCATGTTCTTCGCATGGAACTGTTTTCAACCTGCAGTTAAAAAAACACATTGACTATCCAGTCAATTTTAATATAATGGAGTTGACTGCTCAGTCAATCCATACAAAGCCACCAAAAGGAGGCGTAAGGATGAAAATTATCGATGTTAAAAATTTGACCAAAACGTATAAGAAGAACAGGGGAATTGTGAACTTAACGTTTTCAGTTGAAGAAGGGGAAATTTTTGGATTTATCGGTCCGAATGGAGCAGGCAAGAGCACAACCATTCGAACGCTTTTAAATTTCCTCTATCCGACCAGCGGAAGCGCTACGATTTTCGGGAAAGATATCGTCAAACAGTCAAAAGAAATTAGACAAAACGTGGGCTACTTGCCGTCTGAAGTTCATTTTTACGATGATATGAAAGTGATTGACTTATTAAAGTACTCGGCAGGCTTTTACAAAAAATTTAACCAAAAAAGAATGAAAGAACTGGCAGAAAGACTTGATCTCGATCTCCATAAAAAAATTGAGGATCTCTCATTTGGCAATCGGAAAAAGGTTGGGATTGTCCAAGCGCTTTTGCATGAGCCAAAACTTCTCATCTTGGATGAACCGACAGGCGGACTCGACCCGCTTATGCAAAACACTTTTTTTGAAATTCTTACAGAGGAAAGAGAGAAGGGAACAACGATTATTTTCTCCTCTCATATTCTTTCTGAAGTGCAAAAGATGTGCGATCGGGTTGCCATAATTAAGGAAGGGGAACTTGTTAAAGTAGAAACGATTGAAAATCTCACAAAAAACAATTTGAAAAATATTACCATTACGTTTGAACAAGCGAATGCAATTGACTTCGATCTGGAAGGAATAGTGAAAAAAGAAATAAACGGCAGCGGAATGACGCTGCTTTACAGCGGGGATATAAAGACGCTTCTAAATCAATTGAATACTATGCCGGTTCAAGATCTATTAATTGAAGAGCCGTCTCTCGAAGAAGTATTTATCCATTACTATGAGAAGTAAGGGAGGGATCTATTTGATTTTTAAAAGAGAGTTGAAACGGAATTTAAAATCTTTGATTATTTGGAGCGTCGTACTCAGCGGTCTCATTTTATTGACGTTAAGTATTTATCCGCAGTTTGCTGAGCAGCAAAATGAAATGAACAAACTGCTTGAATCCTATCCGGAACCGATAAAAAAAGTGTTTGGAATGAATGAATTAAATCTTGGAGAGCTAATGGGTTTTTATGGAGTAGAAATATATATGATGACTACACTTTTAGGAAGCATCTACTCGGCCATTCTTGCATCCAATATACTGGCGAAGGAGGAAAATGAAAAGACGATTGAATTTTTGCTGTCAAAACCGGTCGGAAGAAGCCGAATCGTAACAGAAAAACTTTTGGCCGTTTTCGTAAATATATTGATCTTGAACGGAGTTTCAACGATAACAAGTATCATTGGATTTCAATTTGCAGATGACCCGGATGTACCGACAGACACATTTAGCTTGCTAACCGTCGCAACCATTTTGCTTCATTTGACATTCGGTGCCATTGCGTTTATGTTGTCATCAATGTTGAAAAAAACAAGAAGCATCATGTCTTTCTCACTTGGGATTGTCTTAGCTGCCTATTTTATGAATGTGATGGCAGGGATTTCGGAAGACTTAGAAGTTCTAAAATATTTCAGCCCGTTTAAATATGTGGACGCCGCCCAAATTATCAATGATAATAAATTAGAGCCTCTTTATATGTTTATTATGGCTACTGTCATTTTCATTAGTGTAATCACTTCATATATGATATATAGAAAGAAGGATATTGCAGTTTAATGAAAATTGAGGTGTGAAAATTGTATTCAGCATTTGAAAAGCAGCCGCAGGAAAAGAAAGATTTGATTATCAAGGTGGCCATTGAGGAATTTGTAAAAAACGGTTATGAAAAAGCTTCTACAGATGTCATTACGAGGCGGGCGGGAATTTCTAAAGGAATCCTTTTTCATTATTTTAAGAGCAAGAAAAACTTATACCTTTATTTAGTCAATTATGTGAAAGATCTTCTAACAGAAGAAGTAATGGAAGCCTTAAAACAAGCTAAAGCTGATGATTTCTTTGAAAGAATTAAAGAAATTGTCCTGTTAAAACAAAAAGTGACAGCGAACTATCTTCAAGAAGCTCATTTTATTACGGATGCTTTCGCCAATCCTCCTGTGGCAGTTAAGAAGGAAATGGAAGAAATTATTAAGGAACACTACGAAACGTACCAGGACGATTTTATGCTGGAGCATGTTTATATTAAAGACTTAATCCAAACGGAAAAACTGAGAGATGATATTTCCGTTGATACCGTGATCAATATGACGATGTTTATCGGTGAACAGCTGTCTAATAAGTACCTGACTCTATACAAAAATAAGCAAATTGATATTGCTCATATTTTGGATTCTTCGATAAAGGAACTGAATGATTATCTTAAAATTGTGAAATATGGGATTTATAAACCGGAATAAATGTTGCTTCATTTTCCCGCGGCGAGTAGCTGCGGGATTTTTGCATATTAGCAGCAGTTGAAATAGTTACTCCAAAACAAAGAAGATTTAATTAAACTTTTTAACAAAAATTGATCTAAAAAAGCAAACTAAGAAAAATTTAAGGGCAGTTATATACAGAAAAGATCTGTCTGCCAGCGGATGGAATCACGTAGGCTAACCACTCCAATTGTAAAGCATAAAGCGCTATGCTCGTAAAATGTCATGAATATATAGTTAATCAGTGATAGATACGGTCCATAAAATCAGCCGTTATCAAGTAAACTTTATCGAATTCATCGTTGCTAATAGGAGTCATCATCCTTTTTCATTAATTATTGGGAGAGGAAAACGATGCAAACAAACGTTGACCAGTGTACCCATGTATATACGACGATCTATCCAATATGAATTGCTATCAGTATCGGTCAATCGACATGAAGCCATGCAGTCTGTTGTTCCTGAGTGTTTTCGATGTTGAAAACATCAATGCATTTATCATATTCGCAAATTGGCTGGATCGCCTTTAATGAAATATAGTATTTTCATTTTGCACGCTGATCGTCGGTTTACTTGCAGATTGCTTTCCTTGACTGTGGAAAAATAAAAAACGGGAGAGACCATAGTAACCTATTATTTTTATAGTTGAAACTTTTCGAATATTAAAAGTATAATAGCTGTTGTATTCATAAAATTGGAAGGGGAAGAAATAATGGGGATTCTTGTAAAACTAAGCAATTTTGTCAGCAATACTTTTGCAATTTGGGTATTAATATTCGCAGCATTAGCTTTTTTTGAGCCAAAAGCATTTACATGGGTCGCCCCATATATTGTGCCGCTGCTAGGTATCGTCATGTTTGGAATGGGATTGACCTTGTCAGCCAATGATTTTAAGGAAGTCTTCGCACGTCCGATAGATGTGCTGATTGGGGTAATCGCCCAATTTTTTATTATGCCGCTTTTGGCCTTTTTGCTCGCTACCTTATTGCCTGTTTCACCTGAAGTAGCGATCGGCATCATTCTTGTTGGCTGCTGTCCTGGCGGAACGGCTTCCAATGTCATGACGTATTTGGCAAAAGGTGATACGGCGCTTTCAGTCGCTGTTACGTCCGTGTCAACCTTGCTTGCTCCCATTTTAACACCGTCCTTAATTTTGCTGCTTGCAGGGAAATGGCTGTCCGTTTCAGCCGGTGCTCTGTTTTGGTCAATCGTGAAAGTTGTACTTATTCCTATTATTCTCGGACTGATTGTACAAATGCTGTTTAAAAAACAAGTAAAAGCAACCGTTCAAATTCTTCCGCTCGTTTCCGTTATCGCTATTGTGGCTATCGTGGCTGCTGTCGTCGCTCAAAACCAGCAGGCTATCGCAAAAAGCGGGCTTCTTATTTTCCTTATCGTCGTTGCTCATAATGGGCTTGGATTGCTGCTCGGCTACTGGTTTGCGAAGCTGCTTAAAATGTCAGAGCCGAAACAAAAAGCGATTTCGATTGAGGTCGGCATGCAAAATTCCGGACTTGGAGCTGCGCTGGCGACTGCTCATTTTTCGCCTCTTGCCGCTGTTCCAAGCGCAATTTTTAGCGTTTGGCATAACATCTCTGGACCGATTGTGGCGACCTATTTCCGTAAAAAAAGTGAAAAGAAGGAAAGCAATCAATCAACGATTACAACATGATCTATAAAGATTAGCAGTACAGACCAATGACCTAGGTCTGTGCTGTTATTTTTGTAGTAAAAAGTGGTACTTGAGTTACTTTAAGGGCTAAATCTGTTGCTGTTGTTCCGTTAGGCAGCTCGCCAACAAGTCTTACTCCAATGACCGTGACAGAGCCAGAACTATGAGAGTTCGTACTAAAAACTGGCCAACTTCACTGTCCTTATCAGAATCTGTTTTAAAATATTGGATCCATGAGATCGTGTATAAGAAAAGAGAATCGATAAGGTAATGTGAAGATTTCTACAAATCATTGAAGAGGAATGAATAATTGGCAAAGTGTAATGGCATTCGTAGTTAGAATGGAAAAAATTTTTTATCAATTCAGCTGTGAAATTTTCCATAATCACACACAGTTTGAAATATGGGCGCAGCTTATGACATTTTTATAAGGTGGCGTTTTCAATTTGCCGAATCATTCCACATGATTGTTCCCCAACGGCGTTGGCGAATTACGGCAGTGTGTAAAAGTCAATCCATTAAGACAGAAGCAGGTAAGTTTCTGCTTTTTTTAGTTTTATGACAATATTCGACAGCATTTTTTGTGTCTATTATGTATATTTTGGACTAGAAAGAGTCAATAGAATGAGGGAGAAAAGTCCTACTTGATTTTAAGCTTTGAAATTCAAAATGCATTACTACAAATTTGAACGCATGAGAAAAGCTGGGAAAGCTAATGAAGAAACGTTTATAAACATTTAATCAGTAAATTTCTGGAGGGTGCAATTTAAAAATGTGCAGCTACAAAATTTTTTTCGAGCAGATCATTCAAAACTGTATTAGTAAATTGACTTATTATCTATTACATTAACGATCATCATGGATACAGTGTTCGTTTTCAAAAAAAAGGAGTGGGAAGTATTAAAAAAGATCTTTCATCGCTTAAGAAGGTTAACTTAAAATGATGAGAAAGCTTTTTGTTGCGATCACCGACGAATTACTAGTTGGCAAATTATAAGAATTAATGCTTCGGCTAAATGAATAAAGCTTGATTAGAGTTATATTTTTAACATTTGTCTTTTTGAGCTAAAACTAACATTATCATGAGTGTATTCGGCATTATCAGGACTTTTAGAAATAATTTTAGGTTTATATGAGTAAAAAAAGCGTTAATAGGTAAGACGATACCCTTTATAAATGTTTTTTGGCATTGGGAATCGCTTCAAGGTAACTGATTAAATATTCATTCGTATTTAGTGATTAATTGTGACAAAGATTAAAAATATAAATTTCAATAGCTTGGGAGGTTAATATGGGAGATGTTCAATCAAAAACAGTCAATGCTTTTTGTCTTTTCCTTGTAACGATTCACTTGCTTATTCTCTATTCGTTCGTTTTTATGACAGACAAATTAGATACTAGGCTTGGGCAAATGGGTTCTCTGATTACATTAGTTTTAGGAATAGTCTTTTGTTATCAGTCCTTTAAAATTAAATCCCCGTTTAGATATATTTTGCTAATAACAACGGCTTTTGTATCAATTTTAGCAGTACTAGTATTGCTGATATTCTTAATTGCTTGTTTTTAAAAGAAGGATTATGCACTCCTTTATATTGTTTCAACAATTTATGCTGAAAAAAAACAATACGATAAGAATTGAAAGAAATCAATAAAGCAGTCTGCAACAGTATACAGTAGATGCAGCAAGGAAGGGGAATAGAATGAATACGAATCTTTTCTATACATTCCTTCTTTTATTCTTGTTTGCCTTGTTAGCAAGATGGTTCAAATCGAAAGAAGCGGAATGGCTTGGATCGCTTGGAGAATATAAAGTCCGAAAAGAAATAAATAAGATAGAAGAATCGTCTGAAAAATACAAATCTTTTCATGACTTGTATATTCCGAAACAAGATGGCTCCACTTCGCAAATAGATCATATTATTCTTTCTGATCATGGGTTGTATGTGATTGAAACAAAAAATTACAGCGGTTGGATTTTTGGTGATGAAACGTCAAAATATTGGACACAAGTCATTTACAAACGAAAAGAAAAATTTCTTAATCCAATTTTTCAAAATAAAGGTCATATCAAGGCGTTAAGAAACTGGCTTGGGGAGGAGTTTGCACATATACCAATTCACTCGGTCGTCGTGCTTCTGCCGCGGGCAAAGTTCAAATCAGAAATTCATTTTTCCAATGCATACGTTATTTATCCAAAACAGCTGAAACAAGTGCTTGAGCAGCATAGAACAAGCGAGATCGACGGAGAAACAAAACAACAGTTGATTCGAAAATTAGAAACTGTCATTGCCAAGAACAAGCAGCAACAAAAAGAAATAAAAAAGCGGCATGTACAAACGATTCAAACAAATAGAAAGCAGGAGGATCGATATATTCAGCAAAACCGCTGTCCGAAATGCGGCAGCGCTCTAGTAATCAAAAATGGAAAATATGGAAAATTTAAATGCTGCAGCACCTATCCCAAATGCAGGTTTACACAAAAGATTCGCTAATTTTCTCTGTTGTAGAATAATTGTGGGAGCAATTGTACTCCCATGAAATATGAGTTAAATTCCAACTTCTGTGTGTGAACTCGTTTTATGGTTGGCTAACGAAACAATTTTTTGCAAGGAGCAAAAAAGTTACATGTTATTAACATAAGAACTACCATTTAATCATTTACTCTCGTAAAGCTGCCCTTGCTGCATCCATATATTCAATCCTCTGCAGGCGCGATCATAAATCTTTTGTTGTTCATCAAATGCAGTTGGGACGTTTTCTAATCCCAAAAATACCTTGATACGCTTTATTATTGCTTCGTAATATTTAATTTTGTCAGACTGTCGATGTGTAAACGTGACGAAACTCCTCGAATGCTATTTATGTATGAGTGGAATGTAAAAATTTGTTCCATTAACAAAAATGTTTTTTATTTACAATTAACATTTGACAATTCTTAGTAAATCGTTTATAGTAAATTTAAACTTAAGATCGGAAGGGTGAACTGACCTAATGAAGTACTAATCCTATTTATGAAAGGTTACAATTGAAGGCTATGTTTAGCAGACAATCTCTGCTGTGTTTGCAATGACTTCAATTGTCGTTTTTTCAGAATAGGATTGGTCTTCTATAGGTGGATCTAAAAGAATAGTTTCTTTTTGGTGTGCCCCTAAATATTTATGCCTCCTATTCTGAATGTATATAGGAGGCATTTTTTTGTCTCCTAAGTTAGTACAAAGGAGATGTTCATATGCTCTTATTAGAAGCTCATCATATAAAGCACTATGTACAGGATCGTTTATTACTAGATGTGGATCGATTGGAAATCCATCAAAAAGATCGAATTGGATTAGTTGGTCGAAATGGAAGCGGGAAAACGACGTTACTTCATATTTTAGCTAAAAAAATTTCTTCAGAGGAAGGGAGCGTTATTCAACATACTCAATGTGAACTTTTGCCGCAGTTTAAACGAACAGATACAACAAAAAGCGGTGGTGAAGTGACGCAAGAATATATTCAAAAAGCTTTTGTGAAAGATCCAGAGCTTTTACTTGCAGACGAACCAACGACAAATCTCGATACAGACCATATTGAATGGTTAGAAAAGAAACTGAAAGAGTGGCAGGGGGCATTTATCATTGTTTCACATGATCGCGAATTTTTGGATGCTCTTTGTACGACCATATGGGAAATCAATGAAGGAAAGATTAAGGAATATACAGGCAATTACAGCGATTATGTAGAACAAAAAGAAGTAGAGAGACGTCAAGAACAGTTAGCGTATGAAAAATACGAGAAAAAGAGAAAGCAGTTAGAAGAAGCATTAAAATTAAAAGAGAAAAAAGCGGAAAGAGCAACAAAGACTCCTAAAAAGGTAAGTAAATCAGAGGCGAAAATTACTGGAGCGAAGCCGTACTTTGCCAAAAAGCAAAAGAAGCTGCAAAAAACAGCGAAAGCCATTGAAACGAGATTAGAAAAACTTGAAAAGGTAGAAAAAGTGAAAGAACTCCCGCCGCTTAAGATGAACTTGCCGAATGCAGAAGCGTTTAAAAATCGAATTATCTTTCGTGTAGAGGATGTAACAGGCAGGATTAGCGAACGTGTACTTTGGAGCAATGCAAGCTTCCATGTACGCGGTGGTGATAAATTAGCGATTATCGGTCCAAATGGAAGTGGAAAAACGACGCTTGTAAAAAAGATCATCAACGAAGAGCCTGGCATTACACTTTCCCCGGCTGTGAAAATGGGTTACTTTAGCCAAAATTTAAATATTTTAGATGTGGAAAAATCTATTATTGAGAATGTCCAGTCTTCTTCTAAACAGAATGAAACACTTATTCGGACGGTTCTTGCGAGAATGCATTTCTTCAGAGATGATGTCTATAAGCCTGTAGAGGTTTTGAGCGGCGGTGAGCGGGTAAAAGTTGCACTGGCAAAACTATTTTTAAGTGATATCAATACGTTAATTTTAGATGAACCGACGAATTTTCTTGATACGGAATCTGTTGAAGCATTAGAGTCTCTTCTAAAAGAGTATGAAGGAAGCGTGATCTTCGTCTCCCACGATCGCCGATTCATTGAAAATATCGCTACACGAATTTTGGCAATACGTAATCAAAATATTGTACTTTTTGAAGGAACCTATCAGCAATATAAACATGCTCAACTGCAAAAAAATCGAGACACTGCAAAAGAAAAACGTCTCTTACTCGAAACAAAAATATCAGAAGTACTAAGTCGCTTAAGTATCGAACCATCTAAAGAATTAGAAATGGAATTTCAAAAACTTTTACGAGAAAAAAGGGAATTGGACAAGTTTGAATAATTGCGAAGAATTCTTTTTTGAACCAAGGTAATTTCGATGTATAGCTTTTATTTAAAGAGCAATACCAATATCGTCTTGGACAGTTGAGCAAAAAATACAGAAAAGATTTTACAGGAAGTGATGAAACTGCTTGGATCACGATCATTTAAAGCTTATAAAATGATCACGTGTATGTGTTAAGCACAAAATGCTGTCACAAACTTCAGGTATTATTGTTTTCTAAAGGGATCAGGATGGTGGGAGAATCAGCAAGTTAAAAGGAGATTAATGGACAGCTTCTTCAAGAAAATGTTGTATAAAAGCGGAATAATTGCTAGTTTTCTTTGACTTTTTCAGATAAGATCTCTATAATAATCGGTGTACTGAAAATTTAAAGGAGGATTATTAAAAAGTGTATTCGGTCAGATTGCGTTTCCCAGCTTTGAACTAAGTAATTAAATACGTTCAAAGGCTCTGCTTGTGAATGCAGAGTAATGGGAGCAGTCTGTCCTTTTTTAATAATCTTCATTTCATATAGAAAATATGTAATATGAAGACAGACGGGTCTCGTCTGTCTTTTTTATATATGTATAATTATCAATTATCCTTCTTTTATTTAGCAAAAGGAAGGTTTATCCCGCTTTAACGGGCAATAAGTCCCCGCTTCAAGACTAAAGCTGAAATAATAAGTCTAAGTGGGGAATAACTGCCCGTAAAAGCCCGATTGGTTTAGCTAACCATCAGTGGGGATGAAGGCCGATTAAAAACGCAGCGTCATCATTTCTTCATCGGCACTAGCACATGTCGCCCACTGATGGAAGTTTCACTTTATTTGGTGACGGCTTCAAATAGCCCCGTAATTTAAATAAGGATGGGTCTTCTTCCCTTTACTCTGAATCACAGGCAGATCGCCTGTGTTTTTTTATTTTGAAAGGGAGAGATCACATGACCAAAAAAATCAAAAGTGCAGAACTTGTTAGTGAATTTGTAGCGGCATTCAGATGTCCACTCTGTAAAAGTTCGATGAGGGTTGTTGATTTGAAAAGCCTAATATGCTCTAAAAATCATACTTTTGATTTCACTAAACAAGGATATGTAAACTTGATGACTCGTTCCTCTACTAGTCATTACAAGAAGGAATTGTTTGAAGCAAGACGCAAAATCATTATGGAAAGCGACTTATACACATTCGTGCATGAAGCGATTGCAAGGTCGATAAAGGAGTATATGGACGTTTCTTTTAAACCTTTAATGGTTGCAGATGTAGGGTGCGGAGAGGGCTCCCATTTACAAAGGATTTTGGACGAATGTAAGGTTTCGGCAATGACTGGGGTTGGTCTTGATATTTCAAAGGAAGGCATTGCCATGGCTGCGAAGAGATACGAAAACCAAATTTGGTTAGTAGGTGACTTGGCAACATCACCGCTTGCGGATCAATCGTTTCATGTAATTCTAAATATCTTATCTCCTGCCAATTACAAAGAATTCAAGAGGATATTAGTCGAAGATGGACTTGTCATTAAAGTTATTCCTCGTCCTCATTATTTGAAAGAGCTGAGAGATGAACTATTTGATCACAACGAAAAAAAGGTCTATAAAAATGATCAAACAGTGTCGCTTTTCAAAAAACATCTCCATCTGCTGGATGTGCAGCATTTATGTTACACAAAGAACCTTAATAAAGCTGATCTTAAACACCTGGTGCAAATGACCCCGCTAGCATGGTCTGCGGATAAAGGGCGTATTGATGCGTTTATAAATCGGGATTCGGCTGAGATCATGGTGGATTTGGAAATTTTAGTAGGCGTAAAGAAAACATCTGCAACAAGAATGGGGGCTGCGAATCATGGAAAAAGTATTGATTGAGTTAAATAATATTGAAGTTTCATTTTCCGGCCAACTTGTATTAAATATTCCTCGACTGGCCGTACACCAATTTGATCGTATCGGGATTGTCGGAAAAAACGGGGCCGGAAAGAGTACGTTGTTGAAGCTTTTGGCAGGCCAAATTACGCCTGATAAAGGTCAAGTACATCGTTTTGCCGATTTTGCTTATTTTGATCAGCTGTCAAGACCGGTTCAACGTGAAATCGATTATAAATTGCTAGGAAGGTTGTCAATCCCGCAAACAGAAGTGAAAAATTTAAGCGGCGGAGAACAAACTCGTTTGAAATTAGCGGAAATTTTCTCCACCTATCATGAAGGTTTATTAATAGACGAGCCGACAACACACTTAGATGAGGACGGTGTGCAGTTTTTCATTGATGAGCTAAGTTATTACTATGGCGCGCTTGTTCTTGTAAGCCATGATCGCCATGTGCTGGATGAACTCGTTACAAAAATTTGGGAGGTAGAAGACGGGCGTGTAACGGAATATACGGGGAATTATTCAGACTACGCAGAACAAAAAAAGCTCGCTCGGAATAGAAAGCTTAAAGAGTACGAAAAATACGTGAAAGAAAAAACGCGTCTTTTAAAAGCGGCTGAGGAGAAAATGAAAAAGGCTGAAAAAATTACTCAGCCAAATAAACGTATGTCAAAAAAGGAAACAAAAGCAAAGGCAAATAAAATGTTTATGACGAAATCAAAGGATACAAGCCAAAAGGAGATTCAACGTGCAGCAAAAGCGATTGAGCAGCGTGCGGAGCAACTCGAAGCAGTAGAGGTGCCAAAAAAGGAACAAACCCTTTATTTTCCTCAGCCAGCTGCTCTCAAGCTACACAATAAGTTTCCCATTATGGCGGATCGATTGACGCTTAAGGCAGGAAATAAAATTCTGCTTAAAGAAGCCAGTTTCCAATTCCCATTAGGGAGCACGATCGCTATCACGGGAAAAAATGGTTCAGGGAAAACAACACTCCTTCGTCATATCATCCAGCAAGGGGAAGGAATTATTCTTTCTCCGAAAGCTGTCATCGGATCATATAAACAAATGGGCTATCAATTTGAAAAGAACGAAACAGTAGTTTCATTTATGAAAGAACGAAGCGACTATCATGAAAGTAAGATTCGTGCAGTTCTGCACGCAATGAATTTTACAGGAAATGATTTAGAAAAGAACGTCCGCAATTTAAGCGGTGGCGAAGCTATCCGTCTAGTTTTGTGTCAACTATTTTTAGGAAGATACAATATACTGATTTTAGATGAACCGACCAATTTTTTGGATGTTTTTTGTATTGAAGCGTTAGAGTGTTTTTTAAAAGGATATGAAGGAACTGTTATCCTCGTATCGCATGATCGCATGTTTATTGATCGTGTCGCAGATCATATATATGTCATGGAAAACCAACAATTGAAGCTAAGAAACTGAAGCAGGGAAAACGTTCCTGCTTCTTTTTTTTATAAGAGTCCTTTTTAGGCGGGTGATTTTTTAATAAGAAATTGTATAGTGTGAACGCTTATTTTTTAAAAATAGAACTATGTGCTAAATGAACATTTAAACAAAATAATGAAAATAATTAAACAAGAAGGTAAAGGAAAAATGGAAGTTTAAGGAGAAGAAAAAGGATTAAAAACAGAAAACTCTTTGAGGACATCAAACAGAAGCATAATGGACGCTTTTCACTCTAGAGCAAACAATCAAAATAAATTTGCTATTTACTTATTGTTAAAGTTTTTAATAAAAATGTTATGTTAACTGTATGGTGAGTCGGGATACAACCAAAGATTCCAGCCCTTTGTTTCTTTGTGATACAGTTAGAAAAAAGAGGATGGGTGATTGGGAATCATTCATTTTTCCATTGGTCATGTTTGCTTTTCTTATTGCTTTTGCACGTGCAGTGTTCTTTGTAGTCAAATCATTAGTCATGAGCAAAAGTTCAGCACAAATTGATAAGAAGCTGGATAGAATCATTGAACTGTTAGAGAAACAAAGCAAAGGATAACCTATTCTTTTAGACGGTTTAAGGAGGCCGTTTTACAACATAGAATTAGACAAAAACTAACCTAAAAACATTGTGTCTGAGGGGGAACGATTGCCTTCAGGGAGATTTCAAGAAGTACCTATTTATCCAACTGCACTCAAATGTATGCCGATCCTGCGGCACGAACATTGTATCTGTACCAATGGATGAAGATGGAATGAGAATTTATGAAACATGCAAACTTAGATTAATACATACTATTCCGGAATTTTTTTAAGTCAGGAAAGAAGAAAAAAAACAACTATTAACTCTTGTGCGAAGATATCAAACGATTGTTTTATAAGAGAGAACAAATCAAAGCAATATCTATGTCTTCTTGATCAGTCTCTTATCTACAACACTCATCTGGCAGCCCGATGTATCATGCCTTGATAGCGATGGTTAGATTTAAAAAATCCTAAACGGTACTGCACAGGCAAACTAAGGAGTTCAGTAAACGCTTTCGAATAAAAAATTCTTCTGTACAAAAAAAGAAAATACCCACAAAATTTTGACTCAATCTTATTAAACGAGGATTGACATTTGGGGCATTTATTACGTATTTTATAGATAACAGCTATAAAATATTTAACTTTTCTGAAAATTGTGTTAATATAAGCTGATGAAGGAGATTTTCTATGGCAAATAAAACTTTAAAAGAAAGAATTATCGATACGGCTCTGCATCTTTTTGAACAATACGGCTATCATGGGGTTACTGTCGATCGGATTGTCACAGAAATCAACGCATCAAAAGGCGGCTTTTATCATAATTTTAAATCAAAAGATGAACTTCTTTATCACATTCACGACGTGTTTATCACCTATGTGCTCAACAAGGCACAGGCGGCCTATGAAAACTACAAAACCCCAACAGAGCGTTTATGTGCTATTATTCAATCATTTGTAAAAGTATTTCATTTATATAAGCCGCATATAACGGTGTTTTATCAAGAAAGCAATTATTTAAAGCCGGAGTATGCACAAAAAATTAATGAAAAACGTGATGAGTTTAAGCAGGTGATTTTTCGGGTCATTCGCGAAGGAATTGACGCAGGCGAGTTTCGCCCAGAGCTTTCAGTGGAAATTACAGGAATGACGATTATTGGCATGGTGAACTGGACGTATAAATGGTATAAGCCGGAAGGGCCGATGACAATCGAGCAAATTGCCGACTATTTTATTGATTTTATTTTGCATTCTGTCCTTACAGAAAAGGCTAAGCAAAAGGCGGAAAATATCATTTATTTCATCAAAAGCAAGCAGGCTTCGCTTCAATCATTTTAAAATTTAAAAAATGATTTTTAGTTAACGTAAATTTTTCATGAAAAACAAACCGACTAGTCGGTTTTAGAATAATATGTTAGAAATGGGGGAGAGAGCATGAATTTTGAACTTACAAAAGAGCAACAGATGATTAAAGAAATGGTAAGGGAGTTTGCTGAGAAGGAAATTGCACCAAACGCAGCGAAATGGGATGAAGAAGCCTATTTTTCCATCGAAATATTCAAAAAGATGGGGGAGCTAGGGCTATTGGGAATCCCGTTCCCAGAAGAATATGGCGGAGCTGGTGGCGATACGATTTCATATGCTGTTGCTGTAGAGGAAATTGGTCGCGCCTGTGGCGGAACAGGTCTTAGCTATGCTGCTGCTGTCTCATTAGGTGCAAGCCCTATTTACTATTTTGGTACAGAAGAGCAAAAGCAAAAGTGGCTTGTTCCGATGGCCAAAGGAGAGGCGTTGGGAGCGTTTGGGTTAACTGAACCGAATGCCGGTTCAGATGCTGGCGGAACCCGAACGAGAGCGGTGCTTGACGGAGATGAATATGTGATTAATGGAGAAAAATGCTGGATTACGAATGCAGGGCATGCAAGACAAGTGATTGTCACCGCAGTGACCGGAAAGGATGACAAGGATAAAAACATCATCTCTGCTTTCATTGTTCCAACAAACGCTCCGGGATTTACGATTCAATGCAATTACGACAAAATGGGTGTCCGTGCCTCGAATACGTGCGAGCTTGTGCTTGAAAATGTACGCGTGCCGAAAGAGAACATATTAGGGGATCCGGCAAAGGGATTTAAGCAATTTTTATATACTCTAGATGGCGGTCGCATTTCGATTGCTGCTCTTGCCGTTGGCATCGCTCAAGCCGCGTTTGAGAAAGCGCTTCAATATGCGAAGGAACGGAAACAATTTGGTCAATCCATTTCTAAATTCCAAGCGATTCAATTTAAGCTTGCCGATATGGCGATGGAAATCGAATTAGCCCGCAGCATGGTGTATAAAGCGGCCTGGCTAAAAGATCAAGGGAAACCGTTTACAAAAGAAGCCTCTTTCGCTAAACTGTTTGCTTCTGAAGCTGGCTTCCGCATATGTAATCAGGCAATTCAAATTCATGGAGGATACGGGTATATGAAAGAATATGGGGTCGAGCGCCATTTGCGCGATATTAAGCTCATGGAAATTGGTGAAGGCACATCAGAAATTCAGCGGCTCGTTATTGCCCGTCAGCTTGGATGTTAAAGGACAGAAAAAATGGAGAGGATGAAAATTTATTTAAACAAAGGAGGCGCATGTTATGACGGAGATGTTAGAGGTTACGGTTGGCAAACTATTAGAAGAAAAAGCGAATGCTTATCCAGAGCATGAGGCTGTTGTGTATGCAGATCGCGGACTTAGAATGACATACAGGCAGTTTGATGAATATTGTCGTCTTGTTGCTCGAAGCTTAATGAAACTGGGCATTCAGTCAGGAGAGCATATTGCAATTTGGGCAACCAACACTCCTGAATGGCTGGCATGCCAGTTTGCTACAGGCAAAATGGGGGCTGTACTTGTGACGGTCAACACGAACTACCGTACAGCTGAATTAGAATACTTATTGAAGCAATCAGATTCCACGACCCTTCTTTTAATCGAACAATATCGCGATACCTCTTACATTGACACGATCTATGAGATTGCCCCGGAGCTGTACGAATGTCAGCCAGGACAGCTGAAGGCGAAGCGTCTTCCACGTCTAAAAAATGTCATCGTTCTTGGTGATAAGCGTTACCCTGGCACATATACATGGAATGATCTTTTGGCGATGGCTCAAGATACCGCTGAAGATGAACTCGATCAACGAATGAACTCCCTTGACCCGCATGATGTCATCAACATGCAATACACTTCAGGAACGACAGGATTTCCAAAAGGAGTTATGCTCAGCCACTACAACATTATCAACAACGCCTACAATATTGCTCAATGCATGAAACTCACTAAAGATGATCGTTTATGTATTCCTGTGCCATTTTTTCACTGCTTTGGCTGCGTGCTTGGCGTCTTAGCATGCGTCTCTGTCGGCGCTACGATCGTACCAATACAAGAATTCAATGCTACCCAAGTGCTTCAAACGGTTCAAGACGAAAAATGCACCGCTTTACATGGTGTGCCGACCATGTTTATTGCTGAGTTGAACGATCCTGATTTCGAAAAATACGATCTGTCTTCATTGCGGACAGGAATTATGGCGGGATCAAATTGTCCAATTGAAGTAATGAAGGCGGTTATCGAAAAAATGGGAGCCAAAGAAATTACGATTGCTTATGGACAAACTGAATCTTCGCCTGTCATTACTCAGACGAGAACGGATGATCCTATTCATTTGCGCGTCGAGACAGTCGGGCGTGCTCTTCCAAACGTTGAAGTCAAAATAGTCGAACCAGGCACAAACAAGGAAGTACCGTACGGTGTGCAAGGAGAGCTATGTACGCGAGGGTATCATGTCATGAAAGGATATTATAACAATCCGGAAGCGACGAAAGAAGCGATTGATGAGGAAGGATGGCTCCGTACAGGCGACTTAGCAATAATGGATGAAAATGGATATTGCCGCATTACTGGAAGACTAAAGGATATGATCATCCGCGGTGGAGAAAACATTTATCCACGGGAAATTGAAGAATTTTTATATCAGCATCCGAAAATTCTAGATGTTCAAGTGGTCGGTGTACCTGATGAAAAATACGGAGAAGAAGTAATGGCGTGGATTATATTAAAACCAGGGCAAACTGCGACGGCTGAAGAAGTTCAAGAATTTTGCCGCGGAAAAATATCGCGTCATAAAATCCCCCGTTATATTGAATTTACCGATTCGTATCCGATGACAGCATCCGGAAAAATTCAAAAATTTAAATTGCGCGAGCAGGCTAAACAAATTCTTAGTACAAAGACAACACATGAATAGGAGGAGTTGCATGTTTAAAAAAGTGTTAGTGGCCAATCGGGGAGAAATTGCAGCTCGAGTCATTCGAACGTGCCGGCGGTTAGGAATTCAGACAGTAGCCATATACTCAGAAGCAGATGCTGATTCGCTCCATGTAAAATGGGCAAACGAAGCTTATTTAATTGGAAAGCCGCATGTCAGTGAAAGTTATTTGAATATTGACAAAATCATTGACGTTGCAAAAGCGACGAAAGCGGAAGCGATTCATCCAGGATATGGTCTCTTGTCGGAAAACCCGACATTTGCGCACCGTTGTGAAGAGGAAGGAATTGTATTTATCGGACCGAATGCTGATGTTATTGCGAAAATGGGAAGTAAGATTAAGTCGCGGAAAACAATGTCAGAAGCAGGCGTGCCGATCGTCCCCGGCATCTCCTTTCCGCTTCAAAATGTCGAGGAAGCAGCAAGCACAGCAGCGACGATCGGTTATCCTATTATGTTAAAGGCGTCTTGCGGCGGTGGCGGTATCGGAATGCAAATCGTCCATAATGAAGAGGAATTGCACAAAGTGTTTGAAGGCAACCAAAAGCGGGCGACTTCCTTCTTCGGTGATGGGGCGATGTATTTGGAAAAGTATATTCAGAATCCGCGCCATATTGAAGTTCAGCTTCTTGCTGACCACTACGGGAATTATGTGTATTTATGGGAACGTGAATGTTCGATTCAGCGGCGTCACCAAAAGGTGATTGAAGAAGCTCCTTCTCTGTTTTTAGATGAGCAAACAAGAAAAAGAATGGGGGAGACAGCCATTCAAGCTGCCCAATATATCGGTTATACAAATGCAGGAACGATTGAATTTCTTGTTGATGAACAGAAAAACTTCTACTTTCTTGAAATGAATACGCGTCTTCAGGTAGAGCATCCAGTAACAGAGGAGATCACCGGTCTGGATCTTGTCGAAGAGCAGCTGCGCATCGCTGCTGGGGAAAAGCTCGGCTATAGCCAAGATCACATCCAGCGTCACGGGCATGCCATAGAGGTGCGGATTTACGCAGAGGATCCAAAAACATTTTTTCCATCCCCCGGAACCATTACTGCGCTTCAATTACCGGAGGGAGAGCGTATTCGCAATGAAACAGCTGTTCAAAGCGGAATGGTCGTAACGCCGTTTTATGATCCAATGATTGCTAAATTAATTGTAAAAGGCGAAAACCGAAAGGAAGCGATTAATCGCATGCTGCAAGCGCTTGGCAGCTATCAAATTGAAGGAATTAAAACAAACATTCCAATGCTAAAAGAAGTGTTGGCACACCCAGAATTTCAAGCGGGACATACAACAACCGATTTTGTAAATCGGCATTTAAGCAGCGTTTCTATCAAAAAATAAGATGTTGATCAAGTCTTCCACTTTTCTTGATTAGAGAGTGGAAGACCTTCAATCTGCAAGTTCAGGAAATGGAGGAGTAAAAAGATGAATCAGATTGTTGCAATAATGGCAGGGAATGTATGGAAAATTGTTGTTTCTGTCGGAGAAAACATTGAGAAAGGGCAAGATGTCGTGATTTTAGAATCAATGAAAATGGAAATTCCTATTGCTGCAGAAGCAAGCGGAATCGTTAAAGAAATTCATGTGAGGGAAGGCGATTTTGTCAATGAAGGCGATATTTTGCTTGAATTTGAATAAGAGGTGAGGCGCGTGGGCAACTGGCCTAAACACGTTACGATTAAAGAGGTAGGGCCTCGTGATGGGCTGCAAAATGAAAAGACAGCCATTGCGACTGAAGATAAAATTGCTTGGATCAATCAGCTTTCCAAAACGGGGTTGACGTACATTGAAATAACATCATTTGTTCATCCAAAATGGATTCCGCAGCTAGCCGATGCGCTAGATGTTGCAGCAGGAATTGAACGAGCTCCTGGTGTTACTTATGCAGCGCTTGTTCCGAATCAAAAAGGGCTTGAAAATGCTTTGACGACTCAAGTTGATGAAATCTCTGTATTTATGTCTGCAAGCGAGACGCATAATCAAAAAAATATTAATAAATCAATCTCAGATACCTTTCCTATCTTAACAGCTGTTGTTCAGGGGGCAAAGCGTGCTAAGAAAACCGTTCGCGGCTATCTTTCAACGGTTTTCGGTTGCCCTTATGAGGGGGAAGTTTCCATTGAGCAGGTAGCTGCTATATCAGAGCGGTTGTTTGAAATGGGAGTGGATGAGCTTTCTTTAGGTGATACGATCGGTGTTGCTACCCCTCGCCAAGTGGAAGCTGTGCTCAACTCGCTTCTAAAGAGATTCCCGAAAGAAAAGCTATCCATGCATTTTCACGATACAAGGGGAACAGCCTTAGCCAATGTGCTGCTTTCATTAGAAATGGGGATTACGACTTTTGACAGCTCGCTTGGTGGACTGGGCGGCTGTCCGTATGCACCGGGAGCTTCCGGAAACGTAGCGACTGATGATTTATTATATATGCTTCATGGCATGGATATTGCTACAGGCATTGATGCTGGGCGGTTAACGGAGGCAGCACTATTTATTCAAAATAAAATCGGTCGAGCGCTCAATAGCCATTACTTGCAAACCGTTGATCCGTGTTTGTCCTAATAAAGGAGAGTGATTAAATGGAATCTTCTATTCTCTATGAGGCGGCGAATGGAGTGGCAGTGCTGACTTTGCATCGCCCGCAAGCAGTCAACGCTTTGTCTACAGCGCTGTTAATGGAGCTGAAGCAAAAGCTTGGGCAATTAAGGTTTGATCGCTCAATCCGTTGTGTGATCGTAACAGGAAGTGGAAAAAAAGCATTTTGTGCAGGTGCTGACTTAAAAGAACGTGCCAGTATGACTGAAACAGAAGTGAGAAAAACCGTTGCGCTGATTCGCGAGACGATCAATGAATTTGAACAGCTTCCAGCACCAACTATCTGCGCGATTAATGGCGTTGCATTTGGCGGAGGCCTCGAATTGGCGTTAGCTTGCGATATCCGTATTGCCTCTGATCATGCTCAGCTTGGATTAACCGAAACGGCGCTTGGGATTATTCCAGGTGCTGGCGGAACTCAGCGTCTCCCGCGTTTAATCGGAAAAGGCAAAGCAAAGGAGCTCATTTTTACGGCTAAACGGCTAACGGCAGCGGAAGCAGCCAGCATCGGAATAGTAGAATATGTTGTGCCGTATGAGCAGTTAATGGAAAAGGCCAACGAACTTGCCGGACAAATAATTCAAAATGCGCCGATTGCTGTTGCCCAAGCTAAAATAGCCATTAATCGAGGTCTGGAAGTCGATTTATATACAGGTTTGAAGCTGGAGCAGATGGCTTATGAGATGACAATTCCAACGAAGGATCGTTTAGAAGGGCTGCAAGCCTTTAAAGAAAAGCGGAAGCCTGTTTATAAAGGAGAGTAAAGGAGGAAGTGCAAGTGATCAACGAGCAAGCAAAAACATTGACCGAGAAATTGGCGGAACAAGTCGAAAAAATTGAACAAGGCGGCGCATTAAAGTACCATCAAAAAAATGCGGAGAAAGGCAAGCTATTCGTACGAGATCGTCTAAAGCTGTTATTTGATGAGGGAATGCAATTTGAGGATGCTTTATTTGCCAATTGTCTTGCTGACGGTCTGCCAGCTGATGGCGTGGTAACAGGGATCGGAAAAATCAACGGGCAAACCGTATGTGTAATGGCCAATGATTCAACGGTAAAGGCGGGATCGTGGGGATCACGGACCGTAGAAAAAATCATTCGTATCCAAGAAACCGCAGAAAAGCTTCGGTGCCCGATGCTTTATTTAGTAGACTCGGCTGGGGCGCGGATTACGGATCAAGTCGAAATGTTTCCTGGTCGCCGCGGGGCAGGGCGCATTTTTTACAATCAAGTAAAGCTTTCTGGAAAAGTGCCGCAAATATGCTTATTATTTGGACCATCGGCGGCCGGCGGTGCTTATATTCCAGCTTTTTGCGATATCGTCATTATGGTCGAAGGAAACGCTTCGATGTATTTAGGATCGCCGCGAATGGCGGAGATGGTGATTGGCGAAAAAGTGACGCTTGAAGAGATGGGTGGAGCGCGAATGCATTGCAGTGTCTCTGGATGTGGAGATGTACTTGTGAAAACAGAAGAAGAAGCCATTCAGTTTGCCCGCAAGTACTTATCTTATTTTCCAGCCAATTTCGCTGAAAAACCGCCGATTGTCGAAGCAAAGCCAGCGAAGAGCTTTGAAAAAACGATTGAGGACATTTTACCCCTGAATCAAAATGCGCCGTTTAATATGTATGACTTGATCGAGCGTTTTATTGATGAAGGCTCTTTTTGCGAAATCAAAAAGCTATTTGCACCTGAATTGATTACAGGACTTGCTCGCTTGAATGGACAGCCAATCGGTATACTCGCTAACCAGCCGCGCATCAAAGGCGGTGTTCTATTCCATGATTCGGCTGATAAAGCAGCCCAATTTATTACTTTATGTGATGCCTTCCATATTCCGCTTTTATTTTTAGCCGATATTCCAGGATTTATGATCGGCACTAAAGTGGAAAGGGCAGGAATTATCCGCCATGGAGCGAAAATGATTTCAGCGATGTCAGAAGCAACGGTTCCGAAAATTTCTATTATCGTGCGAAAAGCGTATGGGGCAGGTCTTTATGCGATGGCTGGCCCGGCCTTTGAACCGGATTGCTGCTTAGCGTTTCCTAATGCGCAAATTGCCGTGATGGGACCAGAAGCAGCGATTAATGCAGTCTATGCCAATAAAATTGCTGAGCTTCCTAAAGAAGAACAGGCAGCCTTTATTGAACAAAAACGGGAGGAGTATCGCCGCGATATTGATATTTATCGTTTAGCCTCAGAGATGGTGATAGATGGAATTATCGCTCCAAACCAGCTACGCGAAGAATTGATTCGTCGCTTTGATGCCTATATGTCGAAATATATCGTCTTTTCGGAAAGAAAGCATGGAGTATATCCGGTGTAATAAAAAAGGTTCTTTGTCAAATATTGGGGTTCAGGCTGCCGCGCTTCGCTTTGTGGCCTTTTCTTCTGGAAAGGGGGTACCTCCCTTTCTAGAAGAAAAGGTAGCGCTAGCCTATATGTCCCTCAATTCTTTTAAACTTGTGGATTCATAGTATTTTTGAACGAAAACGGGTAAAATTCTTATATCCATAGGCATTTCGCTTTCATACCTCCGTTAAATTGTTGATCACTTGCTTTGTCTTGTCGCATTTGATGAGGGAAGATACGCCTTTCTTCTATACGGACAACCATGTCGCAGGCATGTTGTGATTTTTGATTCAATCCAGCTTAAATAGCTTTGGATCCATTGCTTCTCGAAGAGGGCGTAACCGGGCCGCGCTGCTGAATTTAGAAAACGAACTAACGCCAGTGACGATATCCAATGGGTCGAGGGCGCTGCAGAATAATTTTTCCCCTGTGCCAAGCTCTCAACCTGAAAGCCAGTCTTTTCCAGAAACGTCTGAGCTTAATTCTAATGCACCATAAGCTGCGCCCAATGCAACCACTGCCGGCGACAAATGAATGAGACGAGCGCTGTAATTTGTCCCCAGAATTCTTTCTTCAACTGTCCGTCATTGATCTTTTTGCATTAAAAATTAATAGATTTTATCAAAAAGCATCATAAGGGAAAATTTTATAAATTTCACGACCAAGTATTATGCCGTTTTGCAGAGGCACAATGTTACAAGCGAGAGACGTTTCCAGTAAAAAAAATAGAATTATGTGCTAAATGAACAATAAAACAAAATAAAGAAAGAAATTATACAAGAAGGTAAAATGCAAAATTAAAGGGCAGAAAGGATTAAAAAACGGAAAATCATTTGAGGACTTCGAACAAATGGAAAGAAAAAGATACTCTTCATCTCCGAATATACATACTTGGAAGGAGAGGGCTAGAACAAATAATCAACAATACATTAACTTATTTTTAAAGTTTTAAATAAAAAATGTTATGTTAACTTATAAGAAGAAGTGAATACAACTAAAGCCACTACCTCTTATTTCTCAACAATTAGAAAAAGAGGGGGGATGATAAGATGGATTGAGAATCATTCATTTTTCAATTTGTCAAGTTTGCTTTTCTTATTGCTTTTGCACGTGCAGGGTTTTTTACAGTCAAACCATCTCAGTTCTTTAGGGAATTAAGAGCTTGGGATTATTTCTATGGATTTTACTTTGGCGGCAGAAAAACGTAAGCATGAAATAAGGAAAGGGGACATAACTGAAAATAGATTGGTAATTTTTCCGAAAAATTTGAACTATATTTTTCAGCTGGTGATTATTGTAGTGGGAATTATATGAACTATTTTTTCAGTGTGAATGATGTACCCAATGTGAATATGAGGCAGTTTATTTAGCTAACCTGGAAAAAGCAACTGATTAGGCTATTACTCTCTGTTAAACGTATCCATTTTCTTGTCATAACACCACTAGTTACATACTATTTTTATATCTGCTTACTTTAACCAGGGGAAGACTAATCTTTCAGTCTTTTTATAAATCTTCCCCTTAAAATTTCATTTAAAAAATCCATCTTAAATAAACTGACAGATATCATTCCCACTAAAACAGCTCCTAGTAGACTTCTAAATAATAGAGCAACTAAAAAAGTGGGTATAATAGCCAATAATTCAAACTTATTTGCCATCGGAGAAAGTTGACCATCATCAAATAAAAGGCTCTGTGTCAATAACGCCGCCATAACAGTAACGGGGACAAAACTAAGCCAACTTAAAAACCACTCAGGAAGTTTGATTCTGCTTAAGAATAACGAAGGCACTATTCTTGGGATTAATGTAACAATACCTGTTCCAAGTATGATTAAAAAAATCTCCTACCTTATTTCCATTTGTTCATCACCATCCCAACGGTTGATCCTATAATAGTCGCAATCATGACTCCCCACATCCCTAGTATTAAAAAATTAACAACAAGTAAACAAACAACTGTAAACATTGCTATGCCTATTTCTAATAGCCTCTCATCTTTACCAATAATTTGAAATACTAATCATCCAGCAAACATAGCTGGTAACGCAAAGTCCATTCCGATAGACTCCGTATTAGTTACCCATCCTCCCATGATGGCTCACAAAATATTTGCTATAAGCCAATTGATATAAGCTGTTATATTTAACCCTAGTAGCCAAGAAAAACTAGCTTCTTTTTTGTTTGCAAGATAATTAGAAGCTACTCCAAAAGTTTCGTCTGTTATTTGACAACCTATTAAAAAATTTTTCCACAGGATCATACGCCTACAATAAGGGGCTAGAGAGACACTAAATAAAAGATGCCGAAGATTAACTAAAAAAATTGCAAAAATAATAGATGGAACAGTACTGCCATCTGTAATCATCCCCGCTGTAACAAATTGTCCAGAACCTGCATAAAGAAAGAGAGACAATAAAGCGATTTCCAACACACTAAGACCTGCCGCTTTTTCTACAACTTTCAGCAGCAAAGCCAATACTTAAATAACCAAATATGGTAGGTAAACAGGCCTTTACTCCTTCAATAAAATTATCACGATATTTTGTTTTATCTCTTACATTTAAAATAGTTTCTGGCACGAATCATTCCCTCCCTGGTTCATAATAAACTAAACTTATACTAAACGAATTATATGTATAGCAGTCAATATGACTATATAACACTATATCCGTAATCAAATTAACGATATGAATTCAAATTGAAAATCCACATAGGCTAGAAGTTTAATGGCCAAAACGGTTTTCATTTGCAGGGAAATCAATTTGTATTTATATACGAGTAGAGGAAATTTGTGAAGATTAAATTGAATCAAAATGCCAGTATCCCAAAGGTTCAACAAATTTTATTTGGTCTGTTTTTTTATCTGAGGGGGAACGATTGCCTTCAGGGAAATTTCAAGAGATACCTATTTATCCAACTGCACTCAAATGTATTCCGATCCTGCGGTGCGAACATTGTATCTGTACCAATGGATGAAGATGGAATGAGAATTTATGAAACATGCAAACTTAGATTAATACATACTATTCCGGAATTTTTTTAAGTCAGGAAAGAAGAAAACAACTATTAACTCTTGTACAAGAATATCAATTATTGTTTTAGAGGACGACCCAAGGAGTGAAATATATTTTGATAAACAAACTTTCCTATTCAATAAAAGTTTAATTTCCTTTGTCTGAAAGAAACAACCCTGTCGGTTGGCTCAACGAAAAAGTTGGCAAGTTTTTTTAAAAAATTTTTGGGAATGCCAAACGATGCTTTAGTTATATATCTTTGATAATTAACTAAACAGAAATTGACTAAAGGAAATTCCTTTGCAATGGCAAATTTCTGACTTAATATTAATGTTTTTACGACTTATTCTAATAAATGAGAGGGGATCATCGAGATGAAAACGCTAACAGAAAGGGAAAGGTCCATACTTTTTCTTTTAAGGAGGGGGAAGACATATCAAACAGGAAAAAGTATTGCGATTTTAATGGGGGTATCCCCAAGGACTATAAGAAATGATGTAAAAGCATTAAATCGAGTATTGAGAAATTACGGGGCAGAGATTGTTTCAAAAAGAGGCATGGGATATAAATTAGAAATTCGTAATAATACTAAATTCTCAGAAATAGACAACCACATTATTGATAACAATCATTGCTTTACATTCCCAGCGGAAAAATCAGAGCTCTTACTATTAATAATAAAAAAAATATTAATTAATATGCTTGTTAACAAAAAATTGTATCTACAAGAATTAGCGGATGAATTGTTTATTAGTTTAACTACTTTAAAAAATAATTTACCTGCAGTAAATAATGAATTAAAAAAATTTGATTTAAAGGTTAAAATTGACCGTTTTAATGGAATTAGGATCGAAGGAGATGAGGACAAATTTAGATATTGTGTGTCTGAGTATATTTTTAGAGGAGACAATTATGCATCACACCAATTATTCTCAATTGATGAAATGATGCAAATTAAAGATATAATAACAAAAATTTTATTAAATCACAATTTTATTTTAACTGATATGGCCATAAACAATTTGATTATTCACATCCAAATAAGTATACAAAGATCTTTAGCTAACATGCATCTTTCTTATAGCAACCAAGCCAAAAAGGAATTAAGAAATACCCCTGAGTTTACGATTGCTGCTGAAATCATAAATGAAATAAAAAATAGATTGGGAAAAAATATCGATTCGGAAATCTACTATTTGACTCAGCATCTAGTAAGCAGTGGAAAACTGATTTATCATCAGATGAATTCCTTTGAATTAAATAAAATCCATAACATTATCATGAAAGTCATGGAACAAATAAAAATAGAAACCTCAATTGATTTTACAAAAGATTTAGAATTAAGGAATCATCTGACCGTCCACCTTAGTGCAGCTCTAAATAGACTAAAATACAAAATGAATATTCGAAATGATCTTTTAAATCAAATTAAATATAACTACCCGTTAGCATTTGAAATTGCAGTTATTGCTAGTAAAAAAATAAAAGAAATAACAAATTTTTCGATAAATGAAGATGAAATCGGCTATATTGCTATTCATTTTGGAGCGGCTTTAGAAAGGAAAGGAATTAATGAAAAAAATAATATTAAAAAAATACTCATTGTTTGTGGATCAGGTCTGGCTACTGCCTCTTTACTCCGAGAGAAGCTAAAGGGATTTTTCGGAAATCAAATTAATATTATAGAAACTACCAGCCTTTTAAAACTTAATGTGGAAATGATTAATCAAGCGGATTTGATTCTAACTACTGTTCCGATTAACAATTTAAAATCAAAGAAAATCATGCTAATCAATCCTATTTTAAATCATAAAGATTTGGTTGAAATTAAAAATATTTTAAATGGTGACAAATTGAATATTTATTTTGATTTGAAAAAAATATTTATCAAAGAACTATTTATTAAAGGTGTGGAATTCAAAACCAAATATGAAGTACTTGATTATATTACCAATTTAATGGAAAAGCATGGATATATTGATTATCAAACAAAGCAATCAATATTTGAAAGAGAAAAAATGGCTTCAACCGAATTAGGTGATTTAGTAGCAATACCACATGCCCTAGAAAATAACATGAACAAAGTAGCAATTGCGGTATGTATTTTAAAGTCTTCAATAATATGGGATAAGGAAAAAGTACAGGTTGTTTTCGTTTTAAGTATCCCTAAAAACCAAGCTGAAAGTTATGAGTATGTTTTTCGTTTACTTTATAAATTTTTAATTGACGAGTTTGGCGCAAGTAAACTAATTTATGAATTTACTTATGAGGATATGATTCACAACCTAGAAAATATGAGTAGTAGATAAGGGTGGCAATAACTATGGATGAAATAGAATTTAACGCTGACAATGTGGAAATTCATGTAGAAGCTTCCAATTGGGAAGATGCTATTAGAAAAAGCATCTTTTTATTAGAAAAAAATGGTCATGTAAATAAAAACTATGTTGAGTCAGTTATTCAAAATATAAAGGAATATGGACCGTATATCGTCATATATCCGGGATTAGCCATTCCCCATACAAGACCTGAAAATGGAGCTATTAAAATTGGATATAGTCTTATTACCTTAAAAAATCCTGTGTATTTTCCCAATAGTAATACTCCAGTAAATGTTTTGATCAGTTTTTCAGCGACAGATAGCGATACACACCTAGAATTAATAAAAATGATAGTGAATATTGTAAATTCTGATTTAATAGATGAAATCTCCAAAGTTTGTTCAATTGATGAATTAAATCAACTTCTGAGTAAAAATGTTAAATAAAACAGCGAGGGAGAAGGAAGATGACAAAAGTAGCCATAATTACTAGCGGGGGAGACGGATCAGGTGTTAATGCTGCTATTGAAATGATAGCAAAAGATAAAAAAATAGAACTTTACGGATTCCATGAGGGGTTTGACGGAATATTAAAAAATCAGCCAATTCCTTTAACATTGGAAAATTGTCAAAATTATTCACTCGATGGAAAACAGATTATAAGGACTTCAAGAAGCAAATTACCGTATGAAAAGGAAGGAAGGAAAAAAATACATGAACAATTAAAATCATTTGGTTTTGATTATTTACTAATTTTTGGCGGAAACGGTTCGCAAAAAGCGGCAAAATTAATGAATTCGGAAGGAACAAAAACCATTTTTATCCCCATGACGGTAGATAATGATGTTGATGGCAGTGAATATTCGATCGGATTTGACACTGCTTTAAATAGGATTATAGGAACTATACATGACTTGCATGATACTGCACACAATATGCCTGGCAGAATTTTTATGGTGGAAGTATTAGGAGGAAAATGCGGAAATTTAGCTTTGGCTAGTGCAATTGCAGGTGGCTGTGATTTGGCAATAATTCCCGAATTCCCTACAGATAAAAATAAAGCAGTAGATATTATTGTAGAAAAACTGAAAGAAAAAAAATCTATCATAATTGTATGTTCTGAGTCTGCATATGATGGCAGACTATATAAAAGTGGGGATCAAGGAGTTTCTTTTGAAATTTCAGAATACATTGAAAAACACTTGAATATTAGAGTTAGAAAAACAATCATGGGATTTTTTATTAGAGCAGGTAATACATCTTTTAGAGATGCCATGATAGCTGTACAGATGGGTGCATTGGCTAGAGAGTGCATTAATAAAGGGATTTCTGGAAAAATGGTTGGCGTTAAAAATGGCACGGTTCAATTAATAGACTTTAATGATGTTCATTCAACAAATCAAAAACTTGATCCGCAATTAGTAAATATAGCAATAAAAAATAATATGTTAATAAAACATTAAAAATAGAAAGGGGGTGAAATAAATGTTGAAAATTTTAGTTGTATGTGGAGCTGGTCTAGGTAGCAGCTTTGCTTGCCAAATGAGTGTTGAGTCAGTGTTAAAAGATCTTAATGTTAAAGCATCATTAGATCATTCGGATCTTTCATCAGCAGCTGGGTATGGAGCTGATATTATCATTGCAGGCAAAAATTTTGAGCCACAGTTTAAGAGATACAACATTAATTCCAGCTTTATCTTTTTAAATAAACTAGTAGACAAAAATGAAATTAGAGAAAAATTAGTGCCGATTTTGCAGGAAAAGGGAGAATTATAAACTAAAAAATGAGGATTGTGTAAACACAATACCTCATCAAACTAAAAGAATTTATGAAACATATATTAGGAATTCTCCAATAGAAACTATAGGAGGAAATGAAAATGTCTGTTATTAACTTTTTTATCGAAAATATATTAACTCAGGCAGCTGTGACAATTGGCCTGATTGCTCTAATTGGATTACTTCTGCAAAAAAAATCTTTTAGTGAAATTACTTCTGGTACGTTTAAAACGATGTTGGGATTTTTGGTGCTTTCAGCAGGTTCTGGAATAATTGTATCATCTTTAACCTATTTTGGACAAATTTTTTCAAAAGCATTTGGACTGCAAGGTATCGTCCCGTCGATAGAAGCTATAAACGGGCAAGCTATGAATGATTTAAACCTTGGGAGTGAAATAGCTCTTACATTTTTGTTTATATTCATTTTTAATATACTCATTGCTAGATTTACTAGATGGAAATATATCTTTCTAACTGGTCAAGCAATATTATGGATGGCTACAATGACCACAGTATTTGGAGTAAATGCTGGATTGAGAGGGTTTCCTCTTATTTTAATAGGTGGATTAGTCGGTGGTATTTTTGCTGTTGCTATGCCTGCCATTGCTCAGCCAATTGTGAGGAAAATAACAGGTTCCGATGATATTGCCCTTGGTCACTTTTGTACAATTGGCTATATTTTTACTGCAGGAGTTTCAAAGCTCGTTGGCGACAAAAGTAAATCTACAGAGGATTTTAAATTTCCAAAAGGGTTAGAATTTTTATCAGATAGTTATGTTGGTGTAGGATTAGTCATGATTCCGCTTTATATCATAACTGCAGCGTTTGCAGGAGAAGAATTCGCATCTCAATTTTCAGATAATTTAAATTATTTAGTATTTGCGTTTATTCAAGGCTTCCAATTCGTTGTTGGTGTATACGTCCTTTTATCAGGAGTGCGATTGTTATTAGCAGAAATTGTTCCGGCATTTAGAGGTATTGCTCTTAAAATAGTTCCAGATTCTAAACCTGCATTAGATTGCCCTGTATTATTTCCATATGCTCCAAATGCTGTGACATTAGGATTTATCGGTACAACGATTGGTTCAGTTATTGCAATGTTTGCACTACCATTATGTGGATTGCCAATGATTTTACCAGGGATGCTTACAAACTTTTTTGCCGGTGGATCAGCAGGAGTATTTGCAAATGCAGTAGGCGGAAGAAGGGGGACTATTATATCCACTATAGCCCATGGAATTTTTATTACATTACTTCCCGCTTTACTTGTTCCCATTTTAAATTCTATAGGATTCGTAAATACAACTGCCACTGATGTCGATACTGTGATGGCTGCACTCCTTTACCATTGGATATTTAATCCAATACTTCAATTATTCTGATTCTGTCGAGGTGAACAGCAGTGGTATTTTTTAAAAAAAGAAAAAAGGAAAAAAAGATTACGAACGAGCTTCCAAAAGCACCAAATAAAGAGGATTTAATGATTGAGATTGAAAAAGCAGAAAAATTATTAGAAAACGCTAATGAAAATAACAAAATAGAGATTTTAAACCAATTAGGGAAGCTATATTTTGAAGCAGGGGAAATCGATCAAGCTATAAATTACTATGAATTAAGTATTTCTGAGAATAAAACTATAGGACAAGCGAATAATGAATTATTAAAACTATATAACATAAAGAGAAAAGAAGCAATTGATCAAAAAAGAGATTCAGATGTTCAATTATATTTAAAAAAAATAGATGAATTGCTCAAATTATCCAAAGATATTATTAGAGGAAAGGCATAAGGTGATATAAAAATGAAAAATTTAGTATCGTTGTTTGAAATGACTAATAACAAAGGGGCAATTGGTGCTTTTAATGTGCATTGTATAGAGATGTTACCGTCCATGATGGAAGCAGCAAACGAGTTAAACATTCCTATTATTATTCAAACATCGTTAGGCACTGCAGAGTATGTTGGCTTCGACTTGATGGTATCTATTATTAAAACGCTTTCTGAAAGATACAATATTGATGTTTGTCTTCATTTAGATCATTGCCAAGATATTCATGCAATTCAAAAGGCAATCGATAGCGGATATACTTCTGTTATGTATGACGGTTCTAGCTTGCCTCTTAATGAAAATATTGAAAATACTAAAAAAGTTGTGGAATATGCCCATAAACGGAATGTATCTGTTGAAGGAGAAGTAGGAACGATAGGCGGAACTGAAGATGGATTAGTTGTCGATGAAAAAGATGTAATGTATACAAATCCTGAGGATGCATATATGTTTGTTAAGGAGACAAATGTTGATGCCCTTGCCGTTGCAATAGGGACAACACATGGATTATATAAATCGAAAGCAAAAATCAATTTTGATTTATTGAAAGAAATTTCTTCCAACATAGGCCATGTGGGTTTAGTTCTACATGGAGGAACAGGAGTATCTGATGAAGATATAAAAAGATGTGTTTCTGAAGGAGTGAAAAAAGTTAATATTGGATCTGAACTAAATAAAGCTTATATAGAGGAAATAAATAAGACCTTCCCTAAAGCAGCTGATCGCCCTTTAACATCATTAAGAAAACTTTTTATACCAGCCAATCAGAGAATCAAAGAAATTGTAAAACAAAAATTAATCTTGCTTCAGAAATAAAAAAATGCATATGATACATTATCACAATACGAATCTATCAGAGAGAAAAACAAACCAATCCTTCGCTGCTTATTTAGCGGCAAGGATTTTTTTGTGAAAAGAGGGAGGATGGAATGTTGTTTCTATTTGTACAAAAAAGTTGATTCAAATAACTATTGTAGATTCTCAAAACTTAGAACTATGTGCTAAATGAACAATATAAAAATAAATTTAATTTACTGTTTTTAAGGAAGTAAACACAAAATCTGAAAAAGGGGAATGCTATAAACCCCCTTTTTCCTCATAATTTGCTATAATTGATGTTAGCTTAAAGAGTAAGTCTGTCAATTAACTCTGAATAAGATTCGCGTTCATTTCACTGTCACGAATTTTTCCTTCGTGTAAATATAAAATTCGATTCCCCAATTTTTTTGCTTCCTCAAGATGATGGGTGACTAATATAATGGGAATGCGCCAAAGCTTATGGATACGTAATAACTCTTCATGACCTTTTACACGTGTTTGATTATCTAATGCAGAAAAAGGTTCATCTAAAAGCAAGGCATCCGGCTCGGTTGCAATGGCTCGTGCAATGGCGACCCGTTGTTTTTCGCCGCCTGAAATTTCAGACGGATATTTATCTCTAAGGTGTTCAATTCGCAGCTCTTTCATTAAATTTTTGACAAAGCTTTCATTTTGCATGCCATAAGCAATGTTTTTCCAAACAGTCATATGGGGAAAAAGCGCATAATCTTGAAATACATAGCCGATGTTTCTTTTTTGAATAGGAACAAATACTTTCTTATTTTCAAATAAAATGGCGTCGTTTAATCGGATGATGCCAGCAGCAGGTTTGCTTATCCCAGCAATACAATTTAAGATTGTCGTTTTTCCGGAGCCAGAGGGGCCAAAAAGGACAACAATCTCATTGGCCACTGAAAATTTTACATCTAATTCAAAATGGGATAGTCTTTTTTGGATTTCAACGATAAGCATAAGAAAAAACTCCTTTAAGTAAGCGACAATTTGAACTTACTATTTTTGTACATGTCTCATCATATTTCTTTTGCTCCACCAATTAAGCCATAAAATAGCGCTAAAGCCGAGGGCAACGATAATGATTACCCAAAATTTTGCCGCTTCCAAATTACCTGACTCCACAGCAAAATAAATGGCTAGAGGAATAGTGTCGGTGACATTCGGAATGTAGCCGGCAAGCATGAGAGTGGCACCAAACTCTCCTAACGCTCTTGCAAAGGATAAAACTAAGCCAGCTAACAGTCCTGGCCATGCCAGTGGAAAAGATATCGTCCAAAACACTCTCCATTTCGATGCTCCCATTGTATAAGCAGCATTTTCAATATTTGGGTCATACTGCCGAAACGCTGCAGATGCACTTTGATACATTAAAGGAAAAGATACGACGACTGCTGCGATCACAACAGCATACCAAGTGAAAACAATTTGGAAATCAAACCAATCGAGCAGTAATCGACCAAGAAAACCGTTTTTACCAAATATATATAATAAACCAAAGCCTACAACTGTAGGCGGAAGCACGAGTGGCAGCAAAATAATCGCTTCTATAATACTTTTCCCTCGAAAGGAATTACGACTAATCAATCGTGCCAACACAACCCCAGTAACAAATACGATAAACGTGGCGATTGTTGCCGTTTTTAAAGAGAGTATAAGCGGCGAGTAATTCATATTTGTCGTTCACCTTTTCATAAAGTTTCATCATTTTTCGTTATAAATAGTTATAATTATCTTGAACTTTGGAGTAAAGGAAATGGTAAAACAAGAAGTTGAGTCATTTCCATTGAAAAAGAGCGAAACAAAACATGATATAATCAAGATTAGATATAAACTACATAGCCATCTTCTTGTTAAGAAAATAATTAATTTTATTTATATTTAAATATAAATCATTGATACAGAAGTTATCAATACAATATATCAAATTACATTTAATTACTTATAACGAATTTTTTTATGAAGGAGCAAGTAGGTATGGAAAAAAATCTTTCTTATACAACCGAGGAAGTGGCAAACATATTAAAGGTTTCAAAATTAACCGTATATGATTTAGTGAAAAAAGGGTTATTACCTGCTTATCGTGTCGGACGACAAATGCGAATTGATCCTTCCGATCTAGAAGAGTATATAAAAAAGTCAAAAGAAGAACTGCAGCCAAGCTCCGTACAGTCATCAAAAAAAGAAACATCGATTGAAACTCAAGGGTATTTGCAACCTAGACAATTAATTATAAGCGGCCAGGATATGAGCTTAGATATTTTGGCGAACTACTTAGAAAAATCCTCGAAAAGGTTTCGGCCCCTTCGTTCTTATGTTGGAAGTTTAGAAAGCCTAATTTCAATGTATCAAGGATATTCAGACATTGTCAGTACACACTTAATCGAAGGGATTTCAGGTGAATATAATGTTCCGTATATCAATAAGATACTAGTGAATTTTCAGTATATCGTGATTCATTTACTAACAAGGAAGGCAGGCTTTTACGTCAAAAAGGGAAACCCGTTGAATATTAAGCATTGGGAAGATTTAAGAAGAAAAAATATACAAATTGTGAACCGGGAAAAAGGTGCGGGTGCTCGTGTTTTACTAGATGAATGTTTGAGAAAGTATCGCATACCTGTTTCTGAAATTAACGGCTATGACAATGAGGTAACCAATCACGTAAGTGTCGCAAGTGCTGTCGCTAAAGGGGATGCAGATGTCGGGGTAGGAATTGAAAGAGGGGCTAACCTAGTTAAAGATGTCGATTTCATTCCGTTAGTTAATGAAAAGTACGATTTGGTTATTTTAAAGAACGATGAGAATAGAGAGTTAATTAGTCAAGTCCTGCAAATTTTAAGATCGGTTCACTTTCAAAACGATTTAAAAGCACTAGGAGGCTATGATTTGTCACAAACCGGACAAGTCGTTTATGAAAGCTGAAATGGATCCAGCTAAAAGCCAGGGGTTTCTCTTAAAAACCCCTGGCTTTGTTTTATCACTTTTTGGCACTGGAATATCTGGTTTTCTTGATTCGTGAGCACTGGAAATGAAAAACCAAAAAGAGAAACATAAGTATATCTTTTTCTATTATATTTATTTATAATTAAATATAATTAATTATAAATAAAAGAAAATAGGATGTTGTAAAGATGAACATTCATTTTAAAGCGATAGGAAAAATTCTAACCCCTTTTAACACCTTGGAAGGAATGCCGATTCAATCGGCAGCGGCGAAAAATGTAGAAGGAACAATAGAGCTTAACCCATTGTATGTAGAAGGAATGAAAGATCTGGACGACTTTTCACATCTTATTCTTATTTATTATTTTCATAAGGTTCATGAATATTCATTGCAGGTAGTTCCTTTCTTAGATGATCAACCCCATGGTATTTTTGCAACAAGATTCCCGAAAAGACCGAACCCAATCGGCTTTTCAGTCGTTCGATTGAAAAGTATTGAGGGGAACCATATCCATGTCCTAGATGTCGATGTATTGAACGAAACACCTCTACTCGATATAAAGCCTTACGTTCCGATGTTTGATGCAATAGAAACATCTAAGATTGGATGGTTTGAAAAAAGAATCGAAAACGTAGATAAAGTAAAAGCTGATAAAAGCATTTATTGAAAAGGCGGTATTGGCAAGGCCGATTAAAAAGCACCTTATGGTTTTTTTCATTGCACTGAACAAAATGTGTTTTTTCTATCCATGAACGGAGACACTTTACTATTCTATATAATTATATTTTATATAAATTAATTATATACTATACAAAATAGTTATAAGAAATTATAATAAGTTTTATATTAGATTAAAAATAGAAGGGGGAGAGAAAGCATGAAGCATTCTATTCGCATGATCATGATCATGTTTTTGTGTGCTTCAATCTTTTTTATTTTTGGTTGTACAAACGAGGGAGAAAAACAGGAATCAAAGAAGACAGAGGATAAACAGACAGTACAATTAACCATCTCAGCAGCCGCAAGCTTACAAGATGCCTTAACGGAAATTCAGAAAAAGTATGAAAAAGAACATGAAAATATAAAAATTACATTTAACTTTGGAAGTTCTGGTGCATTGCAACAGCAAATCGAACAAGGAGCGCCGGTAGACCTATTTTTCTCGGCTGCTGAAAATAAGTTTCGTCCACTCGTAGACAAAGGATTGATTAACAAAGAAGAGAGTAAAAACTTGTTAGGAAATGAAATCGTTTTAATAGTTCCGAAAGATAAAGCAGACACAGTAAAAGGATTTCAGTCTTTGGCAGACAGCGGTATTAAGCAATTTGCATTAGGAAATCCTGAAACTACTCCAGCAGGTCAATACGGGCAGCAAACTCTGACCAAGCTAAATCTTTGGCCAAAAGTAAAAGAGAAAGTCGTATACACAAAGGATGTGCGCCAAGTATTATCATATGTAGAAGCAAATACAGTGGACGCAGGAATTGTATTCAAAACTGATGCCCAAATATCTGATAAGGTAAAAATTGTCGACATTGCAGACGCAAATATGCATGATCCTATTATTTATCCAGTTGGCATCATTAAGGACACAAAGCATAAAAAAGAGGCTCACGATTTCTATCAGTACCTACAGACAGAAGATTCGTTTCAAATTTTTGAAAAATTCGGATTTAAGATTTTGAAATAAGCGGGCTTCATTACTGTTCGATCAACTTAAATTATAAGACTTGCCTTGAGGACAAGTCTTTTTTATTTTGTTCTTGACCTTAAAGTTACTTTAAGGTGTAACTTTGATTATAAAGGACGTGATTGAGATGAGTTCAAACGATACAAACTTTTTCCAAAAGGACCGGTATTTTAAAAAGTGCTTTAAGATATTATGAGTCAGAGAATTTACTGCATCCAATAAGAAGCGAAAATGGTTACCGTCTTTATTCGGAAGAACAGATAGCAACCGTAAAATTGATTTCAAGTTTACGTTTAGCCGATGTACCAATAAAAAAACAGTAGAAGAATGTAACCATAAAAATGTTAATAATCAGTAAACAATGTCTTTTAATCAAGGGAATTTCTACCAAATTTGTGTGGGAGGCGATAGATATAATGAATACAAGGAAGCGAAGTACGACAATTATCATGGATAACGATAGCGCACCTCTCGCGATGTTGACAAGAATGTTTTTTGGACCTATTATTGCGATCATATTCGCAGTATTAATTTACCAAATACGTGGTATATAAACCTACTTCATTTTGAAGAAAGGTGAGATCGATGAAAAAGTTACCAATAGTCCATAACTTAAGAGGAGCAATTAATGAGGTGATTAAAAATAACAAAGAAGAAGAGATATCCACCTAACAGATTCATTAAAGCTGTGAATGTAAAAGATGAAGAACTGTTGCGTGTGTGTTCTAAAATGGTTACCAGTCCTGATTCATTAAGTGCTTTTTATGATGCAATTAGTAAACATCCTAATTTGATTACAATAGAAGATTTTATTGTTGTTTATGGTGAAAAATGGGGATTTAGTTCAGAAATCATTGAAGAATGCAAAAGAAGGGTTCAATTATTTGATGAGATCGCTAGAAAGAAGAGATTTGGTGTATATGCTTAATGATATTAAACCTAATTATTAACCTTTATTTTTTAGGAAAAAGGGAATGACAATAATTAACAGAATTGCTTGTTTCGCTTCTTTTAGCGTACGGGATCGATTCGGGATAGTCTTGATTAAGCTATGAAACTACTCCATTCAAGGTATTACCTCTTGTCTTTACGAGTTTTGTGATTACAACTTTATGGGCTTTTAAAGGATTCCAATTCGATTTGTCTTATGAATGAATGGTCATACTTTTATTGTCTTCTTCAACGCACCTGTTAGTTGAAGTACAATTGATGCTCGATTTTGCCGCTCAACACGGCATTGCCCCTAAAATTGAGGTGATCGGTGCTGACCAAGTAGACGAAGCGTATGAGCGCGTCCTCCGCAGTGATGTACGTTATCGATTCGTTATTGACATGTCTACCTTATAATTATGTAAAACTTTGAAATACCGACTTGGATGTATCACGAAAATAGTTGGTCCTAATGAATGGTGAGAGGAGGCTGGACTCAAAAAGTCGCTTTACGACCTTTTGGGGCAGCCTCATTAACTCTCGACTTATTCTGTTTCCCTTGAGAAACTAGAAAATGACCATATGAATACGCAGTTTAATCCCCCGTTGAGCAAGGAGTCATGCGTTGGCCCTTTGGTCATATTCCTCCCTCAGGCGCTTGATATCTTCTTTAGGTGGAAAACCGAACATGCGGGAATATTCACGGCTGAATTGCGATGGACTTTCATAGCCGACTCGGAATGCGACATCAGCGGCATCTGTTGACTCGGTTAATAGCAGGCGTCGCGCTTCCTGCAGCCTTAGTTGTTTTTGGAACTGAATCGGGCTCATAGCCGTTACCTCTTTAAAGTGCCGATGAAGTGAAGAAACACTCATATTTGCGATTTCCGCAAGCTCCTCAACTTTAAAAGACTGATTATAGTGATTTTTGATATATTCGATCACGTCTCTGATTCGATAGGTATAGCTCCCTTCTATGGCCATTTGTTTCAGTATTCCCCCATGTTGTCCTTGCAGAACCCTATAGAGTATTTCCTTCGTGTAAATAGGAGCAAGCACAGGGATATCTTTCGGGTTGTCTAGCAAACAAACCAGTCTGATTACCGCATCCAACATACATAACTCCATAGGGCTGACAAACATAGCTCGCTTCGTATTTTCTTTCAGGCCAACTTGAATTTCAGAATCACTTAAAAGCTCTAAAATTTGACCCGGTCTAAATTCAAGTTTTAAAGCCAAATACGGAACATCGTAAGTGGCTTTCGTGATTTGGGCGATAACGGGCAAGTCAACGGATGCAACAAGGTAATCGGCGGGACCGTACGTAAAGTGCTCCTGTGCCAGCCATACCTGCTTCTCACCTTGAACGACAATGCATAAGGAAGGATTATGAACACCGTGATTTGGTCCTGTAACAGTAGAATGACGAGAGAAAAATAAAGACGGAATAACGGTCGTGTGAATACCGTCTTGGCCTGTGTGACGTTCAATCAGCTTGGCGAGCTCATCTTGCTGTTTATAAATTTGTTCAGACATAAAATCCTCCTTGCTTCTTTATTCTTGCTAGTTCCATTTTAATGCATATTCGTCTGTTGCGTAAGTGGCTGTGAGAGGATTAGGCAATCATTTGAGACGATCATGATACCGTTCGTTTTTTCATTTGTTGCATAATAAACATGCGTAAGGTTTTTCACTCTTTTATGATCGCTAAAAAATTTCAAAGTGAAAGGAGGGGATCGGATACTATGAATAACGCTTGGAAGATTTACATGTTGACCCTGATCAGCTTCTTTGTGGGCACTTCACAGTTCGGGATCGTAGGTATGCTAGATAAAATCGCTGCTTCCGTCGGCGTAGCGGTAGCGACAGCGGGACAGCTTATTACCGTATTTGCGCTCGGGAACGCGATCGGCACGCCCATTGTCATGGTGGCGATGGCCAAGATGAATCAGCGCAGTCAATTGTTGCTGGCTCTTTCTATTATTTTACTGGGCATCGTTTTGACACTCCTTCTCCCGGGGTTCGGCTTTCTGATGGCTTCCCGTGTTGTACTAGGGATCGGAACGGGCGTCTTTGTCGTTACCGCCTATGCCGTTGCCGCGAAGTTGGCTCCTCCCGGACGTCAGGGCGGAGCGATGTCTAATGTCGCAATGGGCTTCGGCTCCTCTCTCGTATTCGGTGTCCCTATTGGGTGCGTTCTCGCAGAGACATATGATTGGAAGACGATCTTCTGGGTTATCGGCATCTTCAGTCTGCTGGCCATCTTCGCCGTCGCAAGGACGATTCCAGACATGGAAGGTGAAACGTCCGTCCCTCTGGGTAAGCCACTTGCTTTTGTGAAGAATCCGCGGATCGCGGCTGCTCTTGGAGTCACGTTCTTTGTGTTTATTGGTTTTTCGATTGTCGATACGTATATCACCTCCTATTTAGCTACCGTCATGCCAGAGATGAAACGGAAAATCAGTGTCATTCTCTTTGCTATGGGGATCGCGAGCGTGATCGGTTCGAGATTTGGCGGCTTCTTAGCGGATCGGATCGGCACCTTCCGCACTCTTATCATATCCATGGTCGTTCAAGCTTTTGCTTTGGTGTTACTGTCAGTTGGCTCCGGATGGACTATCGTCGCCATCCTATTGCTCATGATTTGGGAACTCGCTTGTTGGACGTTCGGGCCGACCCAAAACTTTAACCTGATCTCGCTTGCGCCGGAAGCCTCTGGGATCGTGCTCAGTCTGAACAGTTCCTTTGTACAGCTCGGGTTTGCCACAGGTGCTGGCATCGGGGGGATCACCGTAGGAGGCTTGTCAATCATGGCGATTACTTGGATCAGTGCCGTCTCCGTCGCGATCGCTGCCATCATTGCAGTCGTTTCCTTCGGTCGTGCTTGGTCATTCTCAACTGTCCAACAATGAACACAATAGATGATGTAAAAAAGACAGAACCATCCAATCTTCGTATACCATATTTCTGCTTTAATAAAGGAATATTGATTTATAAAAACAGGAGGAGATTTTACGTGGAAAAGGTCATTTTGAACAACGGAGTTGAGATGCCAATTCTTGGTTTCGGTGTCTATCAGATCGATCCAAACGAATGTGAACAATGCGTGTATGACGCCCTTATGACGGGTTATCGTTTGATTGATACCGCTGCCGCTTATCAAAATGAGGAAGCGGTTGGTCGAGCCATTAAACGGAGTGGAATCCCAAGAGAAGACATATTTGTGACCACAAAGCTATGGATTCAAGATGCCGGCTACGAGAGCACAAAAAAAGCATTTGCAAGGTCATTGGAAAGATTGCAACTTGATTATTTGGATTTGTATTTGATTCATCAGCCTTTTGGGGATGTTTATGGCTCCTGGCGTGCGATGGAGGAATTGTACCGTGAGGGGAAAATTAGGGCCATTGGAGTGAGCAACTTCCAGATGGATCGTCTGATCGACTTGATCATCCATCATGAAGTCACTCCTGCCGTCAATCAAATTGAAACGCATCCTTTCTGCCAACAGGTCGAGAGTGCCCAATTTATGAAAGAGCACAATGTACAGATCGAGTCTTGGGCGCCTTTTGCCGAAGGGAGAAATAACATTTTCCAAAATGAAGTTTTAGTATCCATCGCTGAGAAGCATCGTAAATCCGTTGCTCAAGTCATTTTGCGTTGGTTGACACAAAGAGGAATTGTGGCCATTCCAAAGTCTGTTCATAAAGAACGGATCATTGAAAACTTTCATATCTTTGACTTTGAATTAAGTCAAGAGGATATGGAGAGCATTGCAGCGTTAGATACGAAAAAAAGCTTGTTCTTTTCCCATAACGATCCTGAAATCGTGAAATGGCTTTGTAACCGTAAACTTGATATTTAGTGCTTTTATACCACACAACAAACTGAAATGCGGAGAAGGGGGGATGCTGACTTGGCTTGTCCTTTTATCCAATTCTTGAAATGGAGTTTTAAATTTGAATAATGTTTTGCACTTAATGGATTTCTAAACAAACCTGATGTCCAGTTGACGCTTTATCGGCTATCATCCCCAGAAGTTCGTTGAAGCTTGGGCGTAAACAAACTTGGATGTGAATAAGTTTACAATAAGGCACGCTAAACTATTGTGTACTTTCATGGATACACTAAAATTTATGATCAATTATCGGCCATTTGTTCACTAATGGACAAACCGTATTCACCTAACCATTGCGGGCACCATGAGGTTGTTTATAATGATGTATATTAATTTATTGATGATGTTTATTATGTATAGGAAGTTGGATACGGGAAAGTCACTCATTTCTCATTCAATATGTGTTAGAAAGGATCGTGTTGTTATGTCTAATATTCAAGATAAAGTGGTCATTATAACGGGTGCTTCTAGCGGGATTGGAGAAGCGACTGCAAAGGAACTCGCTTCGAGAGGTGCGAAATTAGTGCTTGCAGCTCGCCGTGAGGACCGATTGAAGAAACTACAAGAAGAAATCAAAAACAGTGGGGGGCAAGCTATTTATAAAGTGACCGATGTCACTTCGTATGAACAAATGGAAGAACTGGCTGCGTATGCTCTAAAAGAGTTTGGAAAAATTGATGTGTTAATAAACAATGCCGGAATCATGCCACATTCGTTCCTTTATAAGAAAAAAGTGGATGATTGGAATCGGATGATTGACGTCAACATCAAAGGCGTACTGTATGGCATTGCGGCTGTCCTTCCTTCTATGAGAGAAAGAAAAGAAGGGCACATTATTAATGTTTCTTCAGTCGCTGGACACGTTGTCGGGGCTGGAAGTACTGTCTATGCCGCAACGAAGTTTGCTGTGCGCGCAATTTCTGAAGGTCTACGTAAAGAAGAGCTCGGCAACAACATACGTTCAACGATCATCTCGCCGGGGGCGGTTGCTACGGAATTAATAAATTCAGTCACAGATCCGGACCTAAAACCTAGCATTGATGAAATTTATAAAGGTGCGATCTATGCCGACAGTATTGCTCGTGCCATTGCCTTTGCAATTGAACAACCATCTGACGTCGCGATTAACGAGATGATCATTCGTCCTACGCGTCAAGAGCGGTAAATTGGATGTCAACAGATGTCAACAAAGGAAGATAAATAATGCAAAAACGTAAATTAGGAAGTCGGCCTTGCTCGTTCGTTAGCAAGAGCATGGAGAAAAAGTTATCCACGAACATCAGGTACAATTCGGCTCACGGAGCGGATGACGGGAACGGCAGGTTCGTCTTCACGTTCGAAGCCATCGGAACCCGATGGGAGATCGAGACCCGCGAGCCGTTAGGCTTTCAGTTGAAGCAGCGCATTCTCGAACGAATCGAACAATTCGACGCCACGTACTCGCGGTTCCGTCAGGACTCCCTCGTTTCCCGAGTTGCTGCCGCCTCTAACGGTGGCCGCTTCGTCTTCCCGGACGACTCGGTCGCTCTTTTCGATCTCTATGATCGGCTACACATCGCTACCGCACGTGCCGTAGACCCGCTCGTTGGCCGTGACCTCGAACTTCTCGGCTACGACCGAACGTATTCGCTCACGTCCGCGTCGGAGTTTGTCCGAGCTGAGGCACACGCTCGGGAGAGAGTGACCTGGTCGAAGGATATTCTCCGGGACGGCACGTTAATTGTGACACGGCGCCCGCTTGTGATCGATGTCGGAGCGGCGGGGAAGGGGTATCTCGTGGACATCGTCTCCGAGATCCTCCGCGAGGGCGGATTCACCGAGTTCGTTGTCGACGGCAGCGGCGACCTCCGCCATTCGGGGGATTCCGTCCTTCGGGTCGGGCTTGAGCACCCGTTCGACCCCAGTCTGGTGGTAGGCGCAGCTAACCTGAAAAACCGGGCCTTGTGCGCATCTGCGGTCAACAGACGCGCCTGGGGTGACGGGCTGCACCACGTACTTGATGCCCGAACGGGCATCCTTGTACGCGATGTGGTCGCGACGTGGGTTGTCGCCGACGAGACCGCGACCGCCGATGGACTGGCGACGGCACTCTTTTTCACAAGCGGGCATCATCTAGCGAAGTTCTTCCGGTTCTCGTACGTGCGGATGTTTGCCGACGGCCGTGCCGAAATCTCGCAGAGCTTCGACGGCGAGCTCTTCACGTAAGTGATCAACTCGCAAGGAAAGGAGAAGATAAGAGTATGATTCCCTTGAGCAAGAGTTTTATCGTCACGGTGGCAGCAGTCTCCGTATCCACGGTCATGACTTCATCCGGGACGACGGATATGGCTGCCGAGCGCCCGACGATCACCTTGAATGGCAGCGTCAACTGTTCAAGATCGGCAACAAGTAAAGACTGCACCTACGAAGACGGCGAATATACGGCGACCGGCCAATACGGGAGCCTGCCCTCATCCATCACCGTGACTGTAACTTTGGTCGACGACGTCATCACCGCCGTCAAAGTGACCCCTCATGCGACGAACCCGACCTCCCTCGACCTGCAGCGCCGCTTCGCCGACGCGGTCCCGGCGGTCGTCGTCGGGAAGCGCATCGACGAGGTGAAGGTGGACCGTCTCGCAGGATCCAGCGGCACCCCCGACGGATTCAATGATGCGATCCGAAAGATTAAGGAGCAGGCTTTACTTTGTAACCAATCATCGCCCAAATAAGGGCAGTAGAAAGGAGAACAACCATGCAAAAACGTTTATTAGGGAAAAGTGGTCTGGAAGTGTCGGCGATCGGGCTTGGTTGCATGGGAATGAGTTATGGTTATGGTCCGGCATCAGACAAGAAAGAGATGATTTCGCTGATCCATGCGGCGATTGACCGGGGTGTTACTTTTTTCGACACTGCTGAAGTTTATGGTCCATATGTGAATGAGGAGTTGGTAGGTGAAGCGCTTGCCCCATTCAAGGGGAAGGTGGTCATCGCCACAAAATTTGGTATTAAAATGATCAATGGCAAACAGGTGCTTGACAGCAAGCCGGAGACCATTAGGCAATCCGTCGAAGGCTCGCTCAAACGCCTAAAAGTTGAAGCTATTGATCTGTACTATCAGCATCGTGTTGACCCAAATGTACCGATTGAGGAAGTAGCCGGAGTAGTGCAAGACCTAATCAAAGAAGGTAAGGTTAAGCATTGGGGACTTTCTGAAGCAGGGGTGCACACGATTCGCCGTGCACACGCGGTTCAGCCGCTCACTGCAGTTCAGAGTGAATACTCAATGATGTGGCGAAGCCCTGAAGAAGAACTGCTCCCTACGCTCGAGGAACTCGGAATCGGTTTCGTTCCGTTCAGCCCGCTGGGTAAGGGCTTCCTTACTGGAAAAATTGATAAGAATACAACATTCGTTAGCTCCGACTTCCGCAGTATTGTTCCTCGCTTCAAATCGGAGAATCTCGAAGTAAATCAGGTTTTGGTCGAACTAATCAAGAAGGTTGCTCTAGAGAAAAACGCAACACCGGCTCAAATCGCACTCGCATGGTTGCTTGCCCAGAAGCCATGGATTGTTCCGATTCCCGGCACGCGCAAATTGGAGCGGCTGGATGAAAATCTTGGCGCATTGGACGTTGTGCTGACTCCCGAGGAGCTAAGTGATTTGAACGACGCGCTCTCGAAGATCGAGATTGCGGGAGATCGCTATCCAGCAGGTTCAGAATACGCAAATCGAACGGGCAAATAACTGATCGTTCTCCACGTGGGGATAGAATTATGAAAAGTGCAAGGTAAATCACGAAAATCGTGAAAAAACTTGCACTTTTCATTTAAAGTAAGGCGAGCATCATTGTATCAAAAAAACCAAAGCCGGCTTATTTAATGTAAAAGACAAGCCTGATTGGCTTGCCTATTAAGAAATTTTTACTATTACTTGTGATACGGTTCACCTTAATTAATCTTAAACTGTTCAACAAATTCAATCCCTTCCCATTAGTGAAGTGACAAAAATATCATCAAACTATAATTTTACTGAACCGTAAACTCCGACTCTTCACCTCTATATTTTTGAACTAATGTCCCAGCATCACGATCTCTCCCAAAGACGTTTTGTCACCATCCGCTCCCACCAATTCCACGGCAATACATTTTTTAAGACAATTCCTAATTTCACGCCTTTTCCAACCGGATACCGCAATTTCGGATAAGGAGACTTTGCCACGTGTACAATCTGTTGGATCACTTGATCTGGAGAGGGTGCCGTGTCAGCAACATGGTTGACATATTTCAAAATTTTCTCCATCTCATTAACATAAGGAGAATTCGGATTGATCGATACCGCATCCAGCCCTTTTGACCAGATATCTGTTTTATAGGATCCCGGTTCAATTAAAACGACATGAACACCGTACGGCAGCATCTCTAAACGCAAAGACTCGCTGAATCCTTCCACCGCAAACTTGGATGCCACATAAGGTCCCATAGAAGGGAATCTGATTCGTCCGCTAATACTGCTTATATTCACAACCTTGCCGCTTCTGCGTGCCCTCATCGACGGCAAAACAGCTTTTGTTACTGCCACCAAACCGAAAAAATTCGTTTCAAATTGCCGACGCCATTCTTCAACAGCAAGCTCCTCCGTAAATCCTCCCGCTGCATACCCCGCGTTGTTTACCAACAGATCAATTTGGCCGTATTCTTCAATCACATTCTGAATCACAGTTTCCGCTGCGGAAAAATCGTTTACATCTAGTTGGATAATCTCAATCCGGTCTGTGACACCTGCTTCTTTGGCCGCCGCTTTCAGTCGTCCTCTCTTATTCAAATCTCTCATTGAAGCCAGCACGCGGTAGCCTTCGCCGGCAAGTGCCACACTTGTCAGCAATCCAAAGCCGCTTGAAGCCCCTGTAACAAACGCAACAGGTTGTTTCTTTAAAGTTTGATTCACAAGATTCCCTCCAGCTATTCATATTCTAACACTGCCTTTTTGCTAAATATATGTAGAGTATCATCACTGCTTTCGTCCGCAAATTCCTTCAAAAATCTGCTCCACCTATATGTTTTGACAATTCCTGTCTCTTCTTAATAAACACTTTTTATTGGAATTGTATCATGAACATAATGAGATAAAATAAATCCTGCCTTCTTTACAGAGGATTGGTTAAAAATATTTAATTATTAAAAATCGCCAAGTATAATAATTACCGGCAATTTCTAACTTCTATCATAGCTCATATGAATAAGTCGCTTTGCCTTTTCAAAATCTTCATCATTATAAATACTGACTTCTAAATCCCCTGTTCCGATATGACCGATATTTCGAACATCACGGCTAAATCCTGGCTCGAGTTCAATTTCATCTGGATTCACTTTTAAAAATAAGACGATTTTTTCTGTCTGAGGATGCACTTCTAAGCAGACAAAATTTTTAATGCGCTTAAAGGCTATGTAGTATTTTAATACAGCCATTTGTACATCATCGCCTAGTGCCATAATATATGCTTTTATTGCTTCAAACCGGTCTTTTAATTCTGTACTGGATTGTTCCAGATATTCGGAGACTGTCTTATATCCGGGCTTCGATGAGTTAATATGGTTTTCAACTTCCAGTAATGGTTGTGCAGTTGTTGCATTTACTAAATCGAGCAAAAGAAATCCATCTTTATAAAACTTATACTGGTACAACTCAATGTTCCGATTTATTTGTTGAACAGCATGTTCGTCATATTTTCTGAATCCACCCGCAATACATAATAAGCGCGGATTCGTCCAATCAATTGCGTCAGCCAAGTCATTACCGTATTTGCGCATTACCATAAGAGTGAATTCTGCTTTATGATCCAACAGCCAGTCCAGATAATATAATCCTTGGTTAATGACATTTTCATTGACAGCTCGTTTATATTCGATAATAACTGGAGAGTTATTTTCATCAATACCTAATGTATCGATTCTGCCGCCATGTGTCTTACCAGTAGAATATTCTGATGCTAAAAACCGAACACCTAAAAATGTTTCAAGATTACGCTCAATAAGGGTTTGCAGCGATTTTTCAATTGTCAGAGATGTGCCTTCCAATTCACTTACATGTTCTCCATTTATACGAAATAATTTAATATCACCCATGGAACTACTCCTTTTTTTATTGTGAATCTAAAACTACGATTACAATAAATGAATAATGATAGTATACAATAAGCGTTGATATTTAGCGGACTAAATAATTTTTTCGCTTGTAAATGAGACATATTAGTCAATCTATGTAAAGAATACGAAGAACGTAACAAAAGACCCCAATTCAATTTTAATAATGTTCCACTCGTTCGGAAATATGTTTGCAAAATTATTTTGTCTTTTAAAAATATTAAAGAAGCTCATAATACAATCTAATCGATATATTAAGTGCAAAGACTGTTATTATAAACTATATGATATGTTTGTTACCCTTTGTAAGAAAGGAAATCGTGCTGCAAATTGCAACACCAAAGAAGAAAAAAGTAAAACTGTTAATCCTTTTACTCAAGTGTCGTTATTAAACTATGATAAAAGAGGGGAATTTTAACGTTTTATTTTTTCCTCATAATCAATTGTGTAAGTTATTTGCACTGACTTTAAAAATTTCTTTCATACTTTCGGGTCAATTATAAAGATTATGTTAAAAATCGTATTTTCCGTTGATTTATATAAGTATATTGTTATATGTTTATTGAAGATAAGGAAATGATAATACAAAACAGTATTCATGTCGTGGATATGAAAAGACATTTTTTAGTGTGCGATGAACCATAAAGTAGATTGATATATAAGTAAATATTTATATAACTATATATGTATAGGGGTGTTCCAAATGCAAAAAGCAGTGGTGGAAATAGAAAAAGCAGCACACATTTTAAAGCTACTCGGTGATAAAACACGTTTAACGATTATGGCCATTTTAAAGAAACGCGAGTGTTGCGTCTGTGAGCTTCTAGAAGTATTTGATATGAGTCAGCCGGCTATTAGTCAGCATTTACGCAAGTTAAAAGATGCAGGATTAGTAAAAGAAGATAGAAGGGGGCAATGGATTTATTATTCTTTCAATCTAGAAAATGAGTTATATGATTTCATTCAAGAAATTCTGCAACACATTCCAGATCAAACAGAGAATATTCGTAAGATTGAGGAAACCAACCCTACACTCCGTTGTGGTTGTTAACCTACTAATTTAAATCGGGAGGAAAAAATGAATAATACGGGGGAAAAAACGCCTATCGTTCTTGGATCGATATCTAACGCTTTGGATTTTCCTTCAGGCAGGAACCACATCGATTCCAATTGCCATTGGTTTAATTTTCATGATGTATCCTCCGTTGGCAAAAGTTCGCTACGAGGAGATGGGACGCGTCTTTAAAGACATAAAAGTATTGGTTTTGTCTCTTGGACAAAATTGATGTTTGTATTGGCGATTGTATTTTTGCCGGATAAACCGGAATACATGGTCGGACTCATTCTAATCGGTCTGGCACGTTGTATTGTGATGGTGATCGTCTGGAATGATTTAGCGAAAGGAGATACAGAGTACGCAGCTGGGCTTGTAGCGTTTAACTCTGTATTCCAAGTGCTATTTTACTCTGTTTATGCGTATGTGTTTGTAACAATCATTCCAGAATGGTTAGGACTAGAAGGTGCTGTCGTTCATATTACAATGATGGAAGTCGCCAAGTCGGTGTTCATTTACTTAGGCATTCCGTTTCTTGGTGGAATGGTGACGCGCTTTCTGGTAAAAGCAAAGGGCAGACAAAGGTATGAAAAATCAGCCCGATTACATTGATTTCTTTATTGTTTACGATTATCATTATTTCTCTTTAAAAGGAGACGCTATCGTAAGCTTGCCGTTGGATGTAGTGAGAGTCGCCATTCCATTGTTCTTATACTTTGTATCGATGTTTTTCGTTTCCTTCTTCTTAGGGAAGAAAATTGGAGTGAGTTACCCTATAACGACAACACTTGCCTTTACAGCTGGCAGCAATAACTTTGAATTAGCGATTGCTGTAGCTGTTGGCGTGTTTGGAATCCATTCTGGTGCAGCATTTACAGCTGTCATTGGACCACTTGTGGAAGTGCCTGTCATGACTGCATTGGTCAACGTAGCATTATGGTTTCAACGAAAATACTTTAAAACCTAATCAGTACATACTAACAAAAAAGGTGGAATGAAACATGAAAGACAAAAAGACGATTTACTTCTTATGCACTGGCAACTCTTGCCGCAGCCAAATGGCTGAAGGATGGGCAAAAAAATATCTTGGCGACGAGTGGGAAGTGTACAGCGCCGGTATCGAAGCTCACGGATTAAATCCAAACGCGGTAAAAGTCATGAAAGAAGCAGGAATTGATATTTCTAATCAAACATCCGATGTGATTGATCCGGAAATTTTAAATAATGCTGATTTAGTCGTAACATTATGTGGTCACGCCGCAGACCATTGCCCGGTAACACCTCCGCACGTGAAACGCGTACATTGGGGATTCGATGATCCGGCAAAGGCGGAAGGAACGGAAGAGGAAAAATTAGCTGTATTCCGTCGTGTTCGCGATGAGATTGGTGAAAGAATTAAACGTTTTGCTGAGACTGGTGAATAACTTCCTTCAGTCCCTCCATATCAATAACAAAAAGAGCCTGGAGAACTTTCTTGGGCTCTTCGTGTTTTTTAGGAGAAAAATTAGACAATTAACGAAAAAGTCATATAGCATTGGCTGTTGCAAGACAATATCAACATTAAGATTATTAGATCTGCTGCAATGGGGCAGATTTTAGGGAGAAAAATAGATATTTAATTTAGGTAAAAGTTTTAAGGGATTTATAGTACGATTTGAGGCTTCAATTATTACATTTTTGAAACACCCCCCGATTTCTAACATTATTTTATTTTGGTTATGTGTAGTTTAAGTGGGGCTTGAAAGAATAAAATCGAGAAAGCTTCCGATGCAAGCATCGATTCACAATCGCCTGAATGTGGACCTATTCAAGTTTCGATATTGGCTGTTTTAAACGAGATGTTGATAGATGCGAAGGATTCAACTACCGCTATGGAACACACGTTAAAGAGTTAGGTGATTAGCTGTCGGATGACTTTCGAAAGACGGAACATTCCTTTCTCCAAGTCAGCTAAAGAAGCGTAGGAATAAGAAAGGCGAAGGTACTGGGCCGCATGCTTATCATAGACATTTCCTGGATTTAATAGAATTCCATGCTCTAATGATTTTTCAAAAAGTTCCCGTATGGAAATTGAAGGCAATATGCGCAGCCATATATAAAAACCGCCTCTAGGAACAGTCCAGGTCGCAATATCGGAAAAATACCTCTGTAATGAATCAATCATGATCTCTCTGCGAACCTTCAATTCTTTTCTGACCTCTTCCAAATGTTGATGATAGAGCCCGCTTGCTAGCCATTCCGCAACAGCCCATTGAGACAAGGAACTGGATCCGTAATCGGTTTGCATTTTAATATCCGCCAATCGCTCAATAACAGGCTTCGGTCCGACTATCCAGCCGATTCTCAGACCGGGACTCAATGTTTTCGACATGCTCCCAAGATATAAAACAAGCCCATTTTTATCGATGGCTTTCAATGGTGGGGGAGGCGGTGAATCGAGCCAGAGTTCCCGGTATACGTCATCTTCAATAATCGGCAGCCGCTCCTTTTCACATACATCAATCAATTTTCTCCGTCTTTCTTCGGACATCAAAATTCCTGTTGGATTATGAAAGGACGGAATTGTATAAAGCAATGAAGCATTTTGCCGCTTTTTTTGTTCCGAAATCTTATTTGCTTGAATTCCATGCTCATCTAAAGGAAGTCCAAATAATCGCATATCGGCAGATTGAAATACATGCAGGGAATACAGGTACGATGGTTTTTCCAGAAAGATCGTAGCACCTCGCCGCAATAGACCTATTGATATCAATTGCAATGCCTGCAGAGCTCCTGACACAATCAAAATGGAAGAAGGGGAAGCTTCAATCCCGATGGTTTTCAAATATCTACTGAGCTGTTCCCTGAGAAAAAGCAGCCCTTTCGGTTCCTCGTAGCCAAGTGAATCAATGTGTCCCGTCAGCTTTTCAAATACTTGTTTCATCATCTCACGTGGAAATAAATCTGGAGAAAGCTCTCCTGTTCCTAAACGGATGATATTTGGATCAAACTCTGCTTTATTGATTTCCTGTATCGTAGGCAAATTAGGATAATAACTCCCCGCTTGCACATAGGAATTCCAGTCTGGGAGAGAGGTAGAGGTCATCAAAGACCATGAATTGTTAATAATCTTGGTACCGCCTCCTCTTTTTCCTTCCAGCAATCCATCAGCAATCAATTCTTCCATAGCCGCCACGATCGTACTGCGGTTCACTCCGAATGCTTTGGCCAATGTGCGTTGAGGAGGGATTTTTGTCCCTAAAGTCCATTCTCCTGTTTCAATCTTTTCTTTAATATATTCTTTGATCTGGATATAAAGGGGAACTGGAGTCGATTTGTCTGGCTTCCAATCTAATTCATTCATGAAAAAATACTCTCCCTTTACAATCATATGAGTCGATTATACAACTTGGTTGGTATTGAATCCATCCAATTGGTTGGAGACAATAATCGATTTCCGAGTAAAATTGTATTCATATGCGATACAATAGGAGGGATTGGAATGGCGGAAGCCTTTATTCACGGACTTATTCTTGCATTTGGACTTATTCTTCCTCTTGGCGTCCAAAACGTTTTTATTTTTCATCAAGGAGCTCTTCAGAAACACTTCATTCATGCGCTCCCAGCCGTTTTAACTGCTTCACTATGTGATACACTTTTAATCATCCTTGCTGTTTTCGGAGTATCTATTATGGTCTTGGGTTCTTTTTTGATCAAAACGATTATGCTGTGCTTAGGGATTTTATTTTTGTTATACATGGGGTGGAGCACTTGGAAAAGTACCCCTTCTGCTGTTAAAGAGAATAACGGAAAAACAGCCAAGGAAACTTTTACACCATTCAAACAAGTTGTGTTTTCAGCATCGGTCTCGCTGCTCAATCCACATGCGATCATGGATACGATTGGAGTGATCGGAACGAGTTCACTTCAATACAATGAAGGGGAAAAAGCAGCTTTTGCACTTGCCTGTATTCTAGTTTCCTGGATCTGGTTTGCGGGGCTGGCTTTGGCAGGGCGGAGAATAGGGGATCTAGATCAATCTGGACGTTTGATGAATGCTTTTAACAAAATTTCCGCGCTCGTCATGTGGGGAGCAGCGATTTATGTTGGATTCACACTGGCAAAATAAAAACAGGAGTTTACAGTAGAGGTTTCATTACTCCAAATAGTAAACTCTTGTAAGTCTATGAAACAGGATAATAAACTAAAAGAAAAAATCCAGTTGCTGATTACTATAATAATCGGGAGACCAATAACTAGGAGAAAATTTTTTTGCGGAGTTGAAAGGAGGAGATAGGATTGAAACACCCGTATGCTCATTATCGTTCTTTATTTCCTGTTTTAGCATCGAAAATCCATCTGGCGAGCTGTTCGCAAGGAGCCATTTCAAAAAATGTTTCCGAATCGATTGAAGCGTATATGAATAGTTTGCTAACGGCGGGGGTTAATTGGAATCAAGCAATAAAAGTAGTTGAACAGGCAAAATACCGTTTTGCAAAATTAATCGGTGCTGAACCTAATGAAATTGCTGTATTATGCTCGGTCTCTGACATTTTTTCTACTATCGCCTCTTCACTTTCTTTTGAAAAAGGGAAAAATATCATTGTGACGACAGATATGGACTTTCCAACCGCCGGTCATGTATGGCTCGCTCAGGAGAAATTTGGAGCAAAGGTCAGATTTATTCCTTCTCAACAAGGAGTCATTCCTTTAGAATATTATGAACGTTATGTAACGTCTGACACACTTGTCACATCCATTTCCCATGTCTGTTATTACAACGGTTTTAAACAAGATCTCAAAGCGATTGCAGACATTGTTCATCGTAAAGGTTCACTTCTTTTTGTTGATGCATATCAATCTGCTGGACAGGTGCCTATTGATGTAAAGAAAATGGATATCGACATATTGGCAGCAGGAACAAGGAAATACTTGTTAGGTATTCCGGGAATATCCTTCCTATACATAAAAGCTGAATTGGCAGAGAAATGGAAGCCGCGCGTCACAGGATGGTTTGGTCAAGAGGATCATTCGAAATTCAATGTTCATCAAATTATACCAGCAGCTGGAACACGTCGTTTTGAGACTGGAACGCCTTCTTTTATAAGCGCTTATGCAGCAGCTGCCGCTATTCGTTTACTTCTTGAAATAGGAGTGGAGAATATATCTTCTCATTTAAACCTATTAGCTCAATTCGCATTAGATTATGGACAAGAAAAAGGATTACACACTGTTACTCCTTTATCGGCTCACAAAAGAGGCGGCATAACTGCTTTTTATGTAAAAAATGCTGGGCAAATAGAATCGATCTTGAAAGAGAGAAATATCATTGTTTCTGCTAGAAACGACGTCATCCGAATCGCTCCTCATTTTTACAATACGCAGGATGATATTCGGCAAGCAATTGACGAGCTAACAACTGTTTTAACAGCGAATAAATAAGCAGCACAGGTCTAGGTACTGAAAGACTCGAAACTTTTTCATGGTTCCAATAACAATATATGAGTGGTTTAAAGCGGACAAAAGAAGTGATGGAATTTGTTCTGGTAAAAGGAAAAAGAGCAATTTATCAAAATTTTCTTTATATATTGGAATGGATAAAGAAATTCAATATAATAAAAATGATAATCATTATCATTAATGGATTGTGGAAGGGGGGATTATGTTGACTTCACATTTATTGATTAGGGATATTCACGATTATTTTGATCATTTCAGTCAACTTGTGCATGGACATGTTCAAAACAATGATTGGGAACAACAGTTTTTCCTGCCTTCATATATTGGGAACGGAACGGTTACCCGAATGCGAATTCGCCCAGGAATGGAAATCGTAATTTCGAATATGACACTGAAACAGGATTTAAAGCTCCACGTTCAAGAAGCTTGCCGTATTTTTGAATTGAACTATAGTGTGAGCGGTGAGATATATTGCTCTTGGAACGGCAAAGAGCATTATACGAGTGAGCAGACCGGCAACGTTTGTTATCTAGAAGATGTACAGATTTACATGGAAAAGAAGGCGAACATTCCAATTCGGTCTCTAGAAATCCGTTTATGTCCTGATCAACTTTTCCGATACTTGGATGACGAGGATGATAGAGATAAGGTAGAAACATTGCTGTTGCGTTTTAAAGGGAGCATTGACCATTACCAAGTCTCGCCTGCTATTCAAAGATGTGTCCATGATTTGATTGATTGTACATATAGGGGAGCGTTGAGACGATTATATTTGGAAAGCAAGGTAATGGAGTTTATTGCTCTGTTTGGTGAGGAACACATTGATAAATCTTTTTTTTGGAGACGGAAGTTTTCACTTCGTCCCGATGATATCGACAGGCTGAAAGAAGTCAGATGGTTGGCTGTAAACCATTTAGAAAAGCCATTGTCAATTCGGGAGCTTGCTAGACGAACAGGGCTCAATGAATTTAAACTGAAAAAAGGATTTCGTGAATTGTTCGGCATGACGGTGTTCGAATTTGTCCGTAAAGAACGGATGAAAAAAGCCCTTTGGCTCATGGAATCTAAGGGAATGAATGTTGGAGAAACCGCCATTTCTCTTGGATATAGTAATGTAAGTAATTTTACAACAGCTTTTCGAAAACAATATGGATGCAATCCCAGCGAATACTTAAAACAGATATATCAACAGGCCGGAATAAAAGGCAGTGTGCAGGATGACATAAACGATAAGCCTAACCCTTCAAACACATGAAAGTGCTTGAAGGGTTTTTCTTATTTTCTCCTTCTACAGGGAAAAAAACTTCCTCAACAGGTAGCACAAAAATTGATTTGTGAATGATAATTATTATCGATCACTTAAACCAGTCTCCATAGGATAGATTCAGCTATACGTAGGTTAGGCATACCGTAAGTAATTTATTTTGATATATCTTGTGCATTTTGCTTGCAGGATTGTTTATTCTCTCATAGCAGTGAAAACAAGGAAGAGACGCGCAAGCGGTGTATAGGAATGATATATAGTTGGTGGTGTCTCATGCATGTGGGTTTTATCGTTTCTCACGGCTGCTTTTTTGGCATTAAGATCGAAATGGAAAACTAAAAAGAAAGGTTGAGAATCAATGAAAATCGAACAGATGTCTGATAAATTAATTAAATACGAAGTAGGTACTTCTGTTACAGTGGACCATATGCGAGAATTGGTTAAGATTCTTGAAGAAAAATTAAAGCAGCAACAGACATTCGGAATCATTATTATAAGAAACGGAGATCATCAGAAAAATCCTGAAGCAACCAAATGGTTTAATGGTTGGTTGAAGAAAAATAAACCTCTCCTAAAGCAATATTGCGTCGGTGTAGCAATGGTTACAAATTCTGATAGATTGCTGAAATTATATAAACCCTTAGCTGGAATGATGATATCAAAGATGTTTGGTTGTTCTGGAGAAATGTTTACTAATGAGTCTGATGCAATTACATGGATGTTGGGAAAAATGAGGAATAGGTAAATGAAAATACGATCGATAATGGAAAGATCCTCTTATGTATCTTGTTGTCGAGATAATTGTTTCTCCCGTTTGGATTTAGGCCTTTCTATTCGTTTATTTATATGCAAAAAAGAGAGGGATGAGCCCCTTAGCGAGTTTCACTTAAGCTATAGTTAAACTTTCATGACCGAGTAGTTCTTATACGGTACACAGATTAACATTTTCTTATCGTAACAAGGTAGCAAATGTATGCCGCAATGATGGAGTGGGAGACGTTGAGGGGGCAGCCCTTTGGGTGCAAGAGTTGAAGATTTGGCTGCCATTTTTGTTGTATTTTTCTTATTTAGCTAAACCAGCTAATAGCTTGTCAACGTTTTTACATAAAAAAATTTGAGACATACATGATATACTAAAAATGCGCATGCCAAATAACCTACCTAAGTTTAATAATTGCCAACAATATTAACTGTTTAGATGCCTTCTTGCCGTAAGATCAAGCAAGCTTGCCAAGTGGGTCATGGAAAATGATTCAAGGTTGATGAATATTCAAGTAAATCCAAAAAGTGACAGAAAGAATTGGAGAAATTGAGAATGATCATTCTTGACTGTCAGCTGATCTAAATATTGAAGAGGGGTGTTCCTTGATGACAAATAGTAGATTGAATCCAAAGGTTGATGAATTTTTAAGTAAAGCCAAAAAGTGGAAGGAAGAATATGAGAAGTTGAGAAATATCGTTCTTGACTGTGGGCTGACCGAAGAATTTAAGTGGATGCATCCTTGTTACACGTTTGAGAAAAAAAACATAGTTTTAATACATGGATTTAAAGAATATTGTGCGCTTCTGTTTCACAAAGGTGCCTTGTTACAGGATGCCCATGGGATTCTAATCCAACAAACGGAGAATGTACAGGCGGCGCGCCAGATTCGGTTCACCAATGTTCAAGAAATAATTGAAATGGAAGCCATCTTGAAAGCCTATATTTATGAAGCCATTGAAGTTGAAAAAGCCGGTTTGGAAGTGAATTTTAAAAAGAATACAGAATTCATAATTCCTGAAGAACTTCAAAATAAATTCGATGAAATCCCTGCCTTGAAAACTGCTTTTGAAGCATTGACGCCGGGACGACAAAGAGAATACATTCTTTATTTTTCTAAAGCCAAAAAATCCAAAACTCGAGAGTCAAGGGTTGAAAAATGTATGCAGAAAATTCTCAATGGAAAGGGATTAAATGATTGCATTTGTGGACTATCTCAAAAGCAGCCCTACTGTGACGGCTCGCACAAGTACATTCGATAAGAAAATAAATTAATCAAGCTTTAAGATATTACCTCACTTTGCGTTCGTTCGAACTCCTTTTTAGATCGCAGGTAACACTCAATCAAATAATTTAAAATGGAAAAAAACAAAAAAGTGATTCGTAGAGTATAAGCAAACTAACGTGTAACAGGCTTACGCAATACCATCTAAAAAAAGAAAAATACTGCACAAAAGTGCACCTTTGGATTTTTGCTGAAAGGTATACTTTTCTTGAACTAACGGGTGCAAGAGTTTAATAAAGGAAGGCTGCTTCGGCAGCTTTTTCTTATTTGACTAACGGTCAGGCTAGCTTCATAAGTAAAAATAATTTTGTATTTCCGGAAAATCTAATGTGTCTTTATTGCATAATATTAAATTTTTAATAACATATCATCAAAGAAAAAAGAGGTACTAGTTCAAGCAATTATTTTTGATAGAGCACAGTCTATTATCGGATAACAATATACGGTCTCATCATCTCATAATCCTCATGCTCCAAAATATGACAGTGCCAAACATACAACCCTGTATAAGGACCAAACTTCATGATAATTCGAGTTACCTGGTTAGGATTAGCTCTTACTGTATCCTTCCATCCTCGTTCTTGTGGTTCGGGAGGTATCGCCGGACCCGTATATTGGATAATTTTCTCCTTGTTATACTGTTCTACATCGAAATCTCTCCGGTCTAATATTTGAAAATCAATTAAGTGAATATGAATAGGGTGTGAATCCGTAGTTAAGTTTATTAGATACCATATTTCGGTTGTTCCCAATTTTGGATTTTCTGTTATGGGAGCATCCCACTGTTTATTATCCAATAGCATGAATTCACGACCGTACTTATCCATATTATCATTTAATGTTAAGTATCGTATCTTGGAAGCTGACTGTTCTTTTATTTTTGGAAGAGGCATCATATAAGCCGGAATTACGCTCGTATCTACACTTGACAGTGGAAGAGTCACTCTAAACTGCATCACTGTACCTGTATTTTCATCTGGGGGATCTCCGGTTGGAAAAGGAGCGGGGGCATCATTTGTCATGACAATATTCTTGCCTCCAAGATTGGTAAAATCAATGATCACATCTGCTCGTTCTGCAGGTGCTAACATGATTTCTTTGACTCCTATCGGGTGTTGCATGAATCCTCTGTCGGTCCCGATTTGATAAAAAAGTTGTCCCGAATCCAGCTTTATCCTATAGAAACGGGTATTAGATGCATTTAACAGCCTGAATCGATATTTACGGGGTTCTACTTTTAGTTAAGGCCATACTTTTCCGTTTACCAAGATGGTATCCCCGATAAATTCAGGAATTATCGACGTTTCTAATTCCGGGATTGGTTTTTCTGGTTGCTTCGGGTAATAAAGAGAACCATCTTTATTAAAAGTCTTGTCTTGTATCATAAGTGGGATCTCATATTTTCCACTTGGTAAATTCAATAAACGTTCCCGATGATCTCTGATAAGATAGAATCCCGCCAATCCAGCATATATATTGAGCCTCGTGATACCAAGCGCATGGTCATGATACCAGAGTGTACAAGCTCGATTGTAATTATCATATCGATATATTTGCTTTCTAAAATATGGACCGACTTGTTTGAATCCCTGTGTAAACCAAGCCTCTGGGTAGCCATCGCTTTCCCATTCAACACTAGCGCCATGTACGTGTACCACCGTTCGTACTTCCGGAACATCCACATGGGCACCATGCACCGTATAGTCTACCGGCAAAAGATGCTTATCTGGTAGATTGTTGATCCATTTAATGAACACTTTTTCTCCGCTTTCTACTTCAATGGTGGGTCCCGGATAGCCGCCTTCATAGCCCCAAACCGTTGTATCATGTAACTCACTATGAAGTGACTGCTTAAATTCAGTCATATTTACTTCGGAATAAGTATAGAATTCATTTTTCAGACGAGGTTTTAAAACAAGTGGGATAGGAAGTTCGTCTACAAATTTAGAGAGAATCATTTTTGGAGGATTTGCTTCCTTACCTGCCACATTGGTTTTTAGGTGTGCATTTACATTGATCTCCACATTTACAATTTGGATTTTTACAGTCCGGGTTGGTACATTGTTTAGATAAGTTGTGCAAGTTATGTGAAATGCCATCATTAATATTCATTAAGATTCCTCCATTTTCTATTTTTGAATTCCCGTCATACGAATCTTTGCTCTTCAAATTGCAGAATATCTACAAGGCTCTTACATTCCCATCAGCAACAACATTCATACTATAAGGCTACATGTTTTCTTGAACTATTTTAAAGTTATGCATGTTGGGCTCGGACGGATACAAACAAGAGAACACTGTTGAAAAAGATTTTTGTATTGTATAGAGTCCGAATTCAGTTAACATTAATAAATATTTTTGATTGCTGCATCAAGAACAAGAGATTTACTATAAGTAAATATCAATAAAAAATGACCTATTCACATGGTTGAATAGATCAGTTAGTAAATTTTTTGCGTTTCTTTTTCAAGGAATTTGACTAAGTCACGCAACGCTTCGCGACGGCTTCCAATTCGAAAATATCGGCTTCGCTCCAAAATTCTTTCGTCTGTACTTTTTCAATAATGTATTTTTGTTCCATCACTTGAGGAATCGAACCGAGCTTAGATAACGCCTCTGCGGTGCGAATCACACTGCGAATCGGCTTTGTGGCATTTTTCGTTTGCAGCTTTGCCAACTCAATCGTATACATAAGCAAATCAAAACGTTTCGCCAATTCATCATCGTTTAGCGAAACGAAGAGCGGCGAAATATGTTCTTTGATTTCATTAACATCTATCGCTGTTAAGGAGTCCCATTTAGTCCGGTTTTTAAACTTGTGTACGTATTGAAAATGTTGACGTACGCGGAAGTTTTCTTCGTTTAACTTATTGATTTCCGTTAGCAACTTGTTCAATCCATTCATTGCGATAGGCAATATACTCTTCTTCTTTTTTCATCAAGCCATATCAAAGGCTGCGATTTCTCCGGCGCCGACTTTACGGGAGCGCATAGTGCCTTTAAAAAAATACAATGGCAGGCGCAGTGTGGAATCCGCCTCCTTTTATACCACCCAGTTTGCCGATATCGTTTTCGATGACACATTGAAGGAATGTGCTTTTGAAAACTGTAAATTTTCGTTTTCCAGAGTGACATTCCAGAATGCAACCCTTATTCACACTTTCTTCAAAAATAAGAGCCTAAAGCAGATCCGGTTTATTGACTGCCAAGCGGAAAATGACCCATTCCTTTTTGAAAAACGGAAAAGCGGACTTGACCGGTATCACATTGTTAACATCATAGAGGGGGAAATAAATATGTCACAAAATGAAATCGCCATCTCGGTACAAGGCTTGAAAAAGTCCTATAAAAACATCCCTGTGTTGACAGGAGTGGATTTTCAAGTGAAAAGAGGCAGTATTTTCGCCCTGCTCGGCTCCAACGGTGCGGGCAAGAAAACGATCGTCAAAATCCTTACCTCGTTTTGAGGAGACCTGTATTATGGCTTTGTCTGGAAAAGGATAGGGTTATTTATTATTCATTATTGCAATTAATTTTTGATAATTTAACAATAACAACTAAAGGTAGGTCGAAAATCAACTTATAGTTGATAAAATTCAACGATTACTCTATTCAATCTATACCTATTTGATTCAATAATATGTACAGAGTTCAGTACAACTAACATTTATTTCAACTTCATAATGAAAGGTAGGTATCAAAAATGGCTAATACATTAGGTTCAAGGATTGGAGAATTCAGAAAGAAAAAGGGTATTACACAGGACCAACTTGCAGAGTACATCGGAGTCTCTTCTCAAGCAGTAAGTAAGTGGGAAAATGACTTGTCATGCCCAGATATTACATTACTTCCTCAACTCGCAGATTATTTTAATGTCACAGTAGATGAACTTCTAAGGGGTGAAAAATCTCAAGTTGTTCAAGTCGTTTCAGAAGGAGAACGCAAAGATTTTAACAAGATACTTTTAAAGGTATTTGTTCACAGTGAACAGGGGGATATTGTAAAAGTGAATTTACCACTTGGATTGGTAAAAGTTGCTTTGGAAATCGGAATGCAATTACCACAGATTTCATGTAATGATGCTTTGAAAAACATTGACTTACAAGCGATATTACAAATGGCGGAAAACGGGGTGATAGGTAAGATAGTGGAGGTTAAGAGTGCTAATGGCGATAACGTTGAAGTTGTAATTGAGTGATTCGGAGGTCTATTATGAAGATTAGAATTGAGGCAAATGGACATCGCTTTATCATTCCTTTACCCATTAAGGTGGCGTTAAATGGTGTTACCATCCGAATAATAGCAAGTTGTAGTAAAAAGTATTCTAATGTTCCCTTAAAAGAAGAATATTTAAAAGTCTTGAGAAAAGAGCTGATAAATGCGAAAAGGTCATTCAGAAGACTTGTTCTTATTGATGTATCAAGCAGTGATGGTTTTAAGGTAAAAATTACACTTTAAATAATTTTTCTTTGGATAATAGCCGAAAAGGTTACACCGCCGTTTTCCCTGTCCTAGAAATACTACAATGCCATCAATGATATTCGGCTAGGAAAAGAGACAAATTTCAATTCCAACTTTCATGCATAAATTAGACTAATGTCTAGCAAGAAAGAGGGGAATTTTATGGAAAACAGCCCACATAATCAAGCCGTAAATGGATATATACCACCCGGAATTCCACACTCGATTCAAGGGCTAGAGGAAGGGTGAGAGATGGACCGTACCTGAAAGTTATCCGGGCGTCCGTAAAATTTATCGGAACAGCACCAATATTGTCATCAAATGTAGTAAAGGGCTTAAAAAAGAGAATTATTGGAAGTTTTCATAATTTATCGTACAAAATTTGATAAAACGAATAAAAAACAATAATTATCGTTCAAAAATTACTTTTGTAAATTTTAGCATACTTTTTATGTTGTCTATTTTAAGAATACCTAATATCAATCTCTAATCAAAAATATCTATATCTTCTAAAAATACAATACCCCTAATCTGCATAACTCTTTGCAATGAAAACGCTACAAATAAAATCATAGAATTAAAACCATGTTATTAAAATAATTGTGAATTTACTATCACTACTCCAAATATTCCAAAAATCTTTCTCGTGCTAAATATAATATATTTCAACATTTATGTTAAAATTATGAAAAAAAGGGGTGAAAAATAATGCATAAATATATCCATCAACAATCAGAATTCGACCTATCATTTACTATTGATGAAGTTAAACAATTGATTAAACAGGATAAACAGAATGAACTAAATGAAGAGCTAATTTCAACATTAAACCAAGCTTTAAACACTATACTTAGGGGGCATACCTATTCATCACTGAATATTTTTAGTCCCTATGATAAATTTGTATTGAATCTAGAAAATTTATGGAAGAGAAAAACTCAAACTATTCGTAACGATATTCTAAATAAATATCTGCAAAGTGAAAATTTACATATTCTTATGAGTAACGGCTGTTCTATGTATGCAGGATCTAAAGCAATAAACACAAACGAAAAAAAGGAACATAGCCAACTTTTGAAAGGCTTCAAATTAAAGACTCCATTGTCTAATAAAAATGAGATAGAAGAAACTGTTAGAGCTTTGGCCGATAAACGCCCTGAACAAGCATTGGATGTATTATATCAATTGATGGCTTTCTATCAAAATGTATTTAACACGGATTTAGGTCACCAAGCCTATCAAGAACTAGAAGAATTTATTAACCATTTTAAATACATATTTATAAAAAATTTTGTAATGACGATAAATTATGATGTAAACTTTTTACATAAAGCATTTTTAAAAAAAATAATTTCTCGAAATGAGAAGTTGAACAAAGTAAATATCTTTACCTTGAATTATGATTTATTGATCGAGAAAACAGCTGAGGAACTTGGGATACATGTAAATAACGGCTTTGCAGGCTTTCACTACCGAACCTTCATGCCTTCTACCTTTCATTTAGGCACCCATCTTAATTATCAAGATGGAGGAAAAATTAACACAAAAGGTATAAATTTATTTAAACTTCATGGCTCTCTTTCTTGGGAGTTCGATGACTCAAAACCTCCATATGGTATAACTGAAAAACAACAAAACTTTATAGATTTATCAAGCAATGTGAAAAAATTAGAAAGTATCCCTGAATGCATTATTTATCCTGTTCAATCTAAAAAAACTTATTCTCTTGATTTGCCGTATAGTGAAATGTTTAGGCAATTTATTGAATTTGTAAATAAGTCAAATTCTTGTTTAATAGTAATGGGATACAGTTTTTTGGATGAACATGTGAACGATATTATTACTAATGCTCTTTCTAATCCGGATTTTAATCTTATTGTTTTTTCGTTTCAATCAAGTGATGACGAAAATTTAGCTCCTTACTTAAGGGGTCTTATTGATAGGAGCAAAGAAGATTCACGAATTTCAATATTCTTTGGAAACGTATTAGCTGATTTTGAATTTATAGTTCGATATTTAATTCCTTATCCATATGATAATCAAACAGATAAAGTAATCCTTGATACATTAAAGCTACTAAGGGATGGAATGAAGAATGAGTGATCAAGATATAAAAATTGGGAAAATAATAAGGATCGAAGGCCTAACTATACAGATAGAAGTGATTGAAAGAGACATTGCAAATAAGCTAATTTTAAAGAATGGTATAAACGATTTTATAGTTTCAATTAATAAATTGATTTATTGTTATCTTCCTAACGGAAAACAAATAATTGCAAGAATTACTAAAATTTATGACAAAAATGCATTCGTTTCTGAAGATATCTATATTAGAGGTAAAGATGAATATGTAGTCGAGGCGGTTTTTTTAGGTATATATGATAATTTTCTTAAAACATTTGATACAGGGATCAATACATTCCCGATTATTGGAAGTGAGGTTTACTCCATCAATACAGATATTTACCAAGCTATAACAAAAGTAAATTCTATTTATAAAATCAAAATAGGAAGAAGTTATAACGATGCTAGCTTAGATGTATATGCAAATCCTGATATTTTGTTTGGTAAACATTTAGGTGTTTTTGGAAATACTGGTACTGGTAAAAGTTGTACAGTTGCCTCTTTAATTCAAGGTTTAAAAAGAAGAATTAAAGATGAAAATGATAACTTAATTAAACTTAAACCAAAGATAATAATATTTGATGCCAATAATGAATATGAGCGGGCCTTTAATAATACAGAATTTAACGTTAAAAAAATACCCAAAGAAGAGCTACGATTACCGCATTATTATTTGAATTACACTGAATATTACAAATTTCTAGGGGCTAGTCAAGGTGTTCAAGCACCGGTTTTGAAAGCATGTATCGATCATTTACGTGAAAACAGTCAAACTAGAGAATATTCTTTTAAGAAACTACCAGAAGAAATAAAGAATTGGTTGATAAGAAACTCTCGAAAAAAAGATCAATCTGGTGAACTAGATATGTCCAAGTATAATCAGTGGTATGGCTGGTGTTCAACAATGATTAATCGAATCCAAAATATTATTGAAGATGAAAGAATCATAAATATTATAGACAATGAAAATCAAAATACAGTTGAAGAGATTCTAAATTGTCCAGAGGAAATTATCATTATTGACGCTGACTTCGATAAAGACGAGTCAGATGTTATTATTTTTCTATTCGCAAAACTAATGTATGAACAAGCTATTAAAAAAAGGGAGAATGAAGATAATAGTAACATTGTCATCTTGTTTGAAGAAGCACACAGGTATATTAATGAAGAAGATACACATGAATATAAATTAGGATCATACTATATAGAACGATTAGCCAGAGAAGGTAGGAAATTTGGTATAAGCTTAATAATATCGAGTCAACGTCCTTCTGAACTTTCGAAAATTGTTATTTCCCAATGCAATTCATTTATAATACACCGGATAACAAATAAAAATGACATTGAATTTATTTATAGATGTTTAGATTCTAACAATCAAGATTTAATTAAATACTTATCCGGTTTGGAAAGACAATACGCAATAGTATTTGGTGAAGCTTTTGGACACTCTGATATTGTTAAAATTGAAACAGCGTCACCAACACCGAAGAGCGAAGACCCACAGGTTATTTCTTCTTGGTTATTGAGTGAATGATAGAGGCCTGTAGGTTTACTTAATCTAAATAACTAATGCCAAAATAATTACATCATATAGTTTTTCATTATTAAGTTTTAAAGTCTTACGTTAAGAGTTTATCGAATTTTATATAACAATAAAATCATACATGATCAAATTTTTCTAACTCTTTAATCAAGGTAGTAAAGCTACAAAGACAGGCCTTCGGAGAACCCAAACATATCTCATGAGGATACGCTCATCTGCGCCGAAATTCATCATTATTCTTTTACAGAGCAAACGGAGATTCCTAAATTGTAGGGAATCTCCGTTATTTTTTCACCTTAAATAAAACAATTTAGACATTTTATTTTCTTGGCATATCGAAAATAAAAAATATTGTAAATAATTTGTTATTTTGTTATAACTGATTCCAAACCTTGTCAGTATGCAATATGACATCCATTCTTTAGCATTTCCCACATAGAATGAAAAACCTTTATTTATTGACTTTTTATTCAAAATCAGTCTGCCTTCAGCAACTAAATATGAATGTAAATCAGTTATATCTCGTGCAACATGAAAGTGACCTAATCATTGTGATGAGATTCGTATGAATGGACAGATTGTTGATCTGTTCCTCAATATCCCCTCTGTAATAAAAACAATCATATGAACATATGAATTATGTTCATATATAAAAAGGTGTGTGCAAATGAAAAAGAAAATGATAACAGAAGAACGATCTAAAACAGTAGAAGTATGTGAAGAAACTTGTGCCAGAACGGTATGTCGCAATCTTCTATTTCTCATCAGTTGCGGATTCTGTAGCAAGCCAAGCTAGTAAAAAATCGAAAAGAAGGAAAAGTAGTGTATTATTCACTTGCTGATAATCATATCATTCAGATTTTTGATCAAGTATTGCAACACGGTAATGAAGATAACATATAAAGAGGAAGAGAGACGGGAAACGGATGGAAGAGCAAAAACAGAAGATAAAGCGAGAATTTACATTAGAAGGATTGGATTGTGCGAATTGTGCCATGAAAATTGAAAATGGTGTAAAAGGGATAGCTGGTGTTTCAGCTTACTCTGTTAATTTTGCAACCAAAACACTTACGTTGGAAACAGAACAAACAAAAGAGGAAACTGTTGTATCCGAAGCAAAGAAAAAAGTAAAAATGTTAGAACCGCATATTAACCTACAAGAAAAAGAAAATCATTACTCGAACCTTATACTTAAAAGGATTAGATTGTGCATTTTGTGCTGCAAAAATCGAACAAGAAGTGGGACAGCTAGAGGGTGTTACATCATCCACTGTTGATTTTGTTTCCAAAAAACTAATTTTTGAAAGTTCTAATCCATCTAACATAGATCGATTAGAAACAGAAGCGACAAAGATTAATAAACGATTAGAACCGGAAGTATAAGTCGTGTCAGAATCGCCCGATCATGAACGTGATCATAGCAATAATACCGGAAAGTGAAGATACGAAAAAAATTGTTAGTTCGATTAGGAATTAGTGCCATAATAGCCGGAATTGGGATGTTCGCACCTGTTTCCAGTACTGTACAGCTCGGATTGTTTCTTATTGCCTACATTATTATAGGGGAGACATTGTTCTAAATGCGGTTAAAAATATTCTGAGAGGGCAAGTGTTTGATAAGCACTTTCTAATGGCTCTAGCAACTATCGGAGGATTTGCCGTCAAGCAGTACCCATAGGGAGTAGCTGTTATGCTATTCTATCAAGTAGGCGAATTATTTCAAGGGATTGCGGTTAATCGTTCCCGCAAGTCTATCAGTGCATTGATGGATATTCGGCCAGACTATGCTAATGTAAAGGTCGGTAATGATATTCAACGAGTGTCTCCAGAAGAAGTGAGAATTGGAGATCTCATTGTGGTAAAACCCGGTGAAAAAGTTCCATTAGACGGAAAAGTCGTAGAAGGTAGCTCTATGGTGGATACATCTGCTTTAACAGGAGAATCAGCCCCACGGGAAGTGGAAGCTGGAAGTGATGTGTTAAGTGGTTTCATAAATAAAAATGGCGTCTTAACGGTTGAAGTTTCAAAAGGATTTGGAGAATAAACTGTATCTAAGATTTTAGACCTTGTCCAAACGCAAGTAGTCGAAAAGCACCAACAGAAAATTTCATTACTAAAATTGCTCGTTATTATACACTCATAGTTGTGATCGTTGCAGTTGCATTAGCCTTAATACCACGACTTGCAATAAGTGGAGCAACGTTTTCAGATTGGGTGTATCGGGCATTTGTATTCTTGGTTATTTCCTGTCCACGTGCGCTTGTAGTTTCCATCTCGCTCGGATTCTTCGGGGGAATTGGTGCTGCATCCAAAGCGGGTATCCTTGTAAAGGGTAGTAACTATTTAGCAGCTTTAAATGATGTGAAATATGTTGTATTCGACAAAACGGGTAAGCTAACCAAAGGTGTATTTAACGTGACATGTATCCATCCAATGGGTACGATGTCTAAAGAAGAATTGTTAGAATATGCAGCGTTTGCAGAAGTTCATTCCAACCATCCTATTGTCCAATCTATTCGAAGCGCATATGGGAAAGTGATTAAAGAAGAGGCGATCCAAGGTTATAATGAGATATCTGGACACGGGATTCAGGTAACAGTCAATGGAAAAGAAATCTTAGTTGGAAATGCAAAGTTCATGACAAAAGAACAAATCTCGTTCAAAGAGCCAAATGAAATTGGAACCATTGTTCATCTCGCAGTCGATAAACAGTATTAGGGATACATTATCGTCTAAGATAATTCGTTTAACAAAAAACTGACGAAAAATTATGAGGAACTTAGAAGAGGAAGTGCCTCATAATTGTTTTTATAGGAACTTGAAGGGAAGAACCCCTAACATTACGAAGAAATAAGTTAGTTTACATAATATATATTATAGGAAGTTGTAAATGGATCTTGTTTCACTAAAGAGATTACTTGTTGTGATGAGACAAAATAAAAAAATGAAACAAATTGTATTTTAATTGCATTTAATGAATTTCTTTTTAAATTGTAAATTTACATTGCGATTTAATTAATCGATCTTTAAAAATTGATCTTAAAAAATCGTTATGATTTGCTGCGTGTTTAAATTCATTCCATGATTAATTTTGGATTATGATTTATTTATTTTTATTAACGCTTCATTTTTGTTTGTTCTATATCCCGAAGTCTGTTCATTCATCTCCTTCTAAGTTTACATAATATATTTATGTTTTAAAAAAACTCCACTCATATCCTCATCCTCATGATTTGAGCGACAAAATCAATGAATTATTGCCGCTCTTTGCCGTTCTTTTACTTCTCTTTTCCATTTTTTGTGGTATAAATTGGAAGCGATCATTAAAAAATGTTTTGTAGCCGAATTGCAGTGATAAAAAAGATGAAATCCCTACACTTCCGGCAATGCCGATCAAAATCACAATTTGATATTCGATTGCAACTAAAGGGCTTGTACCTGCGAGGATTTGACCTGTCATCATTCCCGGCAAAAACACTATCCCCATACCGACCATGTTATTGATAGTTGGCAAAATAGCTGAATCAAATGCAGAGTTTACGATTGGTTTTGTTGCTGCATCGGGTTTCGCACCTAACATGAGCGCCCCTTCAATCAGATTCTTTTGGGTAGCAAAATTTTCGATCATTTCTTTCATGCCTAGCGTTATACCGATCATTGAATTTCCAATAAACATTCCGGCAATCGGGATAAAGTATTGAGGTTCATACCAAGGCTTAAAATGAATGACGATTAGATTAAAATACAACAGGCTGACGAGAGAGCCGATAACCATTGACAGCACAATGACCAGCTTCAATTTTTTCGATAAAGGCTTATGAAGCTGTTTAAATATATTATAAACGGCAAACGATTCCATGAAACAAAGCACCAATAAGACAATCCAAGGTGAAGGATTTTTAAAAATATACATCAATATGTATCCGACTAGCACAAGTTGAATCGTCATCCTGGCAGTTGAAAGGACAATTAATTTTTCACGTTTAATTTCTCGTTTTTTTACAAGCAATATTAAAATAAGAACAAATAAATATGCTGCCGAGAGCCTCCAAAATTCGATGTTGATAACTTCTTGCTTCATTGATTATCACCTGTTGGTTTATTTATCGTAATAACTTTATCTGCATATGTTTTTGGTATTGTATCTGAGTGTGTTACCATAATAACCGTTTTTTCTTTTTCCTTTGAATAACGAATGAATGCATCCATGATTTTCTCTTCAGTTCCTTTATCTAGCGCAGAGGTTGGCTCGTCTAATAAAAAAACTTCTGGATCCATTAGAAAAATTCTGGCTAGTGCAAGTCTTTGTTTTTCTCCACCGGACAATTGTTCCACGTCATCCTCTAATTTTTTTTGCAAGCACACAAATTTTAGTGCTTCTTTCAACATTTCATCGTCAAGAGGCTCTTTTTCAGATAAAATTCTGCCGAAATTCAAATTCTCTCGAATATTTCCTTCAAACATTACTGGCTGCTGTGAAAGCATCACAACTTCCCGTCTTAAAGCGATTGGATTCCATTCAAACAATGACCGGCCTTTATAAACAATTTCTCCTTGATCTGGCGACAGCATGTGATTGAGCATTTTTAAAAGTGTTGTCTTTCCTCCCCCGCTTTGGCCAATGATGCACGTTACTTGTTTTTCTTCAATTTTCAACTCGTCAATGTAAAGAATATCTTTGTATCGTAAATTTTTGATGTGAAACATGTAAAACAGCCCTTTCTTCATAAAAAGCGAAATCCCCTGTTTTGATTATGAATAAAGTTGCAAATGATTCAAACCATTATACTTATTAAACACTTCTCTCTTTATAAAAAGCTTGGCACTCTTATTTATTTTATTTCGTGCAGCAAACCACTGAAAATTTTTTATTTCATTTAATGTCGGAACTAAGGAATGGAAAAAAGATAAAAAATTTGAATTTTATACCTCTTGTTTTAAATAAAAAAAGCTTTTTGAATGAAATTTTAACGTATTTGGAGCATTTTGTAAAATTTTTTGCGAAACGGAAAATCAATGTTATTGAAAGAAAACGCCTTTTGATCATGAGGGCTTAATGAAGATCGACATTTTGCGTCTTGAAGCAGTTTTCTTTCCTGCTTTGGAGAAATATGATCAGAAGAGCTTAAAAAATTTTTGTCCTTAACCCTCCGTTTTATCCATGCTGCCTCAGCAATCCAACAATTTTGGGGCTCTAGACACTTCATAAGCCACTGGCCTTTTTTGCAAAACGGAATGCAAAAGCATTCAACTCGATATGATAAAATTTTTTCTTTAAAACAATAGAATAACTTGTGAAATAGAGCTGATTGAATCGTTCAGAAAGAATGACATAAATCAAAACAGACGGCAACGAGGCGGTTATAGGACGGTATGAGAACACCCCGACAAGCTCGTTGTCCACAACGCTTAAGCAGCCCTTCATCGATAATGAAGAAGCTCTTATATTCCGAATGAAAAATATGTACAGGGCTCCTTAGGAATTTTTCCAGTCCCAAGAGCCCGGATTGCGAAACATTTGATATGATCATGCTTTTTTTTAAAAGTGTCTCTTTCCTTGTAGTTTTCAGCAGCAGAAATCAATTATTTGCATTTTGGCGTCCTTTTATTTAAAGACAGAGTAAGTTGATTGGTTTCATGGTAACTAGTTTCTTTCTGCTACCTATAAAAGTAAAAGTTATAGTTCACGGCGGAAGTCACCGCTTTTGCCGCCTGTTTTCTCCATTAAATATGTTTGGCCAATGACCATTCCTTTATCGATTGCTTTGCACATATCATACACGGTTAAGGCGCAGACGCTCGCAGCAGTTAATGCTTCCATTTCAACCCCTGTGCTTCCTTTTGTTTTCACAAATGAATGGATCATTAATTCATATTTGTTTTCGTCGCATTTCCATTCAAATTGAATATCCACCGCTTTTAAAGCAATCGGATGGCACATTGGAATGATGTCAGCCGTGCGTTTGGCGGCCATAATTCCAGCTACTTGCGCTACTGACAGAACATCTCCTTTTTTGACCTGTGAGCTTGTGATTTTTTCATACACTTCTTTTGAAACAAGAATACTTGAGATGGCATGTGCAGTACGGACTGTTTCCTCTTTCTCTGAAATATCCACCATTTTTGCCCTTCCTTGCTCATTTAAGTGAGTCAGCTTCTTCATGTTTTTAACCTCCACTCATCGGCGGAATAAGGGCGACAACATCCCCATCCCGAATGATGTCATCTTCTGCAGCAAATTCTTCATTGATGGCAAAAAGGACGGAGGATAGGGCGGGCAGTGAATATTCTTTTTCCAACCGTTCGCGGAGTTGTTTAACAGTTATTTCTTGATATGGCAATGTCATCTCCTTTTTATTCAGCTGCTCTTTTAGTTGGGCGAAAAATAAAATTCGGATCATGACTTCATCTCCTTTGGAATGCCTTTTTCATAAGAAATCGTTTCTTGCTGATTGCCGATCCACAATGAGCCATCCTCCCAATGCTCTTTCTTCCATATCGGTACCATTTCTTTAATCCGCTCGATTGCATAACGGTTTGCTTCATAAGCATCAGCGCGGTGAGGAGTAGATACGGCGATGACGACCGCGGCATCCGTAATTTCTAATCGTCCGATACGATGGACAATGGCAACCTTAGCATTCGGAAACTGCTGTTTAATTTCAGCTCCGATTTGTTCCAGTTTTTTTTGAGCCATCGATTCATATGCTTCATATTCTAAATACAATGTTTTTTTTCCTTTTGTCAATTCCCTTACAGTTCCGATAAATGTAACGATAGCTCCGGCATTTCGATCCACAACAGCTTCGATGACACGTGAAACATCTATCGGTTCTTTCACAATTTGAAACATAATTATCCCTCCAAATATAATATAAAATGGCATTATTGTCTCATTTCCAACAGCTTCTCCTTTACATAGTTCACGATCCAGCTGATATACAAATCTTCATCTTTAATAAAAAATGAATGTTTTTCTTTCAAAGGGATCGAGCTAATCGATGCGATCACATTTGATAAATCAAGCAGATGAAGATCTTTCTCATCACGGATACAGGCAATTTTAGGGTATGGAGCTTTTTTCAATCCTTCGATAATCAATACATCAATTGAAAAATGCCGGTAAAGTTCCATAATGTTCGAAAAATGTTCATTCGCTTTTATTTCAGCTTGCAACAGCAAAGTTTCTTCCCCTAGAACCGCTGAAACAACAGCACCAGCTTCCCAATGCCGATACGTATCTTTTTTTGGAATATCCGGTTTTCCACCATGACCGTGATGTTTAAAAGTACCGACTTTTATCCCATGATTGGTCAGCTCTTTGATGCATTTTTCAATTAGCGTAGTTTTTCCGCTGTTTTGATGCCCTACCACTTGTAAAATCATCATAGCCAACTGGAGGCTCCTTCTTCATCTTCGATTAACAGCACGTTAACTTCACTGCCTGCTTGAAATCCTCTGCTTCCGCCAGGCAAAACAATTAAACTATTAGTATGAATTAAGGATGAAACAATATTTGATTTGTCCCTTCCAATCGGATCAGCTACTAGCTTTCCATCATGAAAGGACAGTTTTGCTCTCACAAAGCGCGTGAACGGATTCGGCTTTAAAAAATCTTTCGTTAAAATCGCCCGGGCTCGTTTTAAATAACAATTTTTTTGTCCGAGCATCGCCCTTATATACGGACGGACAAACAGCTCAAAACCGACATAACAAGCGGAAGGGTTGCCTGAGAGGCCGAACAAAATTTTGTTGCCGACAACTGCTGCAGAGGTAACACTCCCTGGACGCATGCCGATTTTATTGAATAAAACTTGGGCTTGAAGATGCTCGTACACCTTTGGGATATAATCAAAATCGCCCACTGACACTCCGCCTGTTGTGATGATAATGTCGGCCATTTGCATTGCTTTTGTAACAGCTTGAAATACATTTTGAAATGTGTCTTTCACAATTCCGTATAAAATCGGTTCACCGTGAGCTCTGAAAATTTGTGCCTGCAGCATATAAGTATTGCTGTTGTGAATTTTTCCTTTTTCCAGCGGTTTATACACTTCAAGCAATTCGCTCCCGGTTGCTATGACGACAACCTTTGGGCTCTTCATAACCGGAACGTAATGATACCCGAACGTTGCCAGAACAGCGGATATTCCCGGAGTGATCACGGTTCCTTTTTCGATAAGCAAACTGCCCTTTTTCATATCTTCTCCGATGCGGGAGATGTTTTCTCCTGCCTCAACTTTTCTTTTTATTTGCACATATGTTTTTCCGTCTTTTCTGAATTCCTGTGTTAATTCCTTCATGATGACGGCATTTGCACCTTCTGGAATGGCAGCGCCAGTCATGATTTTAACGGCTTGAAAAGGTTTTAAAGATTCTTTCCAAACAGAATCTGCTCCTTGAGTCCCGACGACTTCCAAAACTACTGGATTGGAAGCTGAAGCGGCCTCGGTCGATGCTGCCCAAACAGCATAGCCGTCATAAGGGGATCGATCAAATCCAGGTACATCCGTTGTAGCAGTTATATCTTGACCAAGCACACGATGAAAGCTGTTTTCGATTGATACATACTCTATTTCACCTTCATAGCTTTTTTCCAACACCCGGTCGATTGCTTCCTCTACTTGAATTGGCTTTCGCAACGCTCCCATTCCTTTCCACCCTTCTTGCCCCCACCCGATACTACCAAGGAACATTTATTTTGTTTTGGAAAAGGAGGCTTGAGGAAAAAGGTTATTATGAACAATATACTGGTCATATTCATCCTTTGTATTAATATTGATGAAAGCATCGTCATCATTGATCTCAACATATCTAGTATGAATACTTGGAAGAAAATGCTTCATGCTTAACTTATTTTGTTCAAGGTGCCATCGTATTTTTTCCTTCACTCGATGATGGTACATGGCGATCAATGGCTGAATATTTCCGTGAACACTAGGAACAATCGCTTCACAACCGTCATTTCTGTATAATTGTAATTTTTTCAACAAATGCGCATTGATAAAAGGAGTATCACAAGGTAAAACGATATACCATTCGGATTTGAATTGGGACATAACGGAATAAATGCCGGCAAGAGGTCCTTTTCCTTGATACAATTCGAGATCTTGAATATATGTCAGCTGGTTCCTTTGCAGCCATTTCGTATCTATTTCAGGATGTATGACAACAACCACGTCTTTTGTGATACATTGCAGCGCTTCGATACTATATAAAATAAATTCCTTTCCATTTCTTTTCGCAAATGCTTTCGGTTGCCCAAACCGTTTCGACTGTCCTCCTGCCAGCACAATCCCGATCATCTTGTTCACTGACGATTCATCTCCCAAACAAGATGGCGAAGTTCCGGCAAAATCAGCTTTTCCATGGCAAGACGAACCGCATTTGTCGATCCCGGCATGCAAAAAATGACTTTTTGTCCAATTGAACCGGCAAGCGCTCGACTAAGCATGGATGCGCTTCCAATTTCTTTATAGCTTAAATAACGAAACAATTCCCCAAAACCAACCATTTCTTTGTCAAGCAATTCTTTTACCGCTTCAACCGTCACATCCCGTTTTGTAAAACCAGTCCCGCCGTTCAATAAAAAAACATCAATTTCGTCAGAAGCCTCTTTCACAGCAGATTGAATGGCTTCCCGTTCATCTTTCACAATCTCGTAATCTATTATTTCCATTTGTTCTCTCGTTAATAATTCGATGATTAATGCACCGCTTTTATCCGTATCCTTCGTTCTCGTATCAGAAACGGTGATCACTTTGCAGCGAACAGGGTCATTTGCCTTGCTGCGATGTTCAGATACACTCATCAATCACACCTCACCCGCCAATATAAGACATTTCCACACGTCTTTTTGCAGAAAGAGCATTGATCCTTCCTCTTTCTTCGGAATAACGATCGTCCCGAGCCTGCCAAACACGGGTGATCTCATCCAATATTTCTTCACCGCTTGCTCCCTTTCGCATTTTAACTAATAAATCAACGCCGTTTGAGGCAAATAGCATGTATACTTTTTACCGTCAGCTGATAGGCGCATTCGCGTGCAATCAGAACAAAAAGCTCCTGATAAGGAAGAAATAAAACCGCCTTCCACATCCGTACCTCGGTATCGATACCTTTTAGGAACCTCGCAAAAAACGTTGACTGAACTGGTTTAAGAGGTATTTCTTGGTGAATCATATCATGAACTTCTTTGCTCGTCAAAACTTCGTCCATTTTCCAACCGTTTAAGGTTTCGACATCCATATATTCGATGAAGCGGATCGTCATTCCTTTTTCTTCAAAAAAACGAGCCATCGGTAAAATTTCGCTCTCATTTATTCCTTTTACAACCATGTTCACCTTTACCGCCAGACCTTGTGCAACCGCTTCTTCAATTCCTCTAACAATTTCCTCAGACTTTGCTTTACCTCCGTTCATTTTAGAAAAAATTTCGTTATTTAAAGCATCTAAACTGACATTGATCCGGTTCATGCCCGCTTTTTTTAAACGCTTGGCATATGATATTAAAAATATCCGTTAATGGTCAATGAAACGTCTTGAAGATCTTGAATATTTTTTAACATCGATATTAGTACATCAATGTCCTTTCGGAGGAGCGGTTTCCCCCCGGTCAGACGAATTTTTCGAATGCCTAAACGTAAAGAGGCTGGCCAAACGATATATTTCTTGAAACGTCATTAGTTATTCCCGTTTCATAAAAGAATACTGTCTTCCTTCCATTTCAACATACAGAATACACAACGAAAATTCCATCGGTCTGTCACCGAAATGCGCAAATTCAATAAAGGGCGGTTAATTGATCTCGCAACATCTTCCTCTCCTTATACATTCATTCTTCATATGTTACAGACAAGATAAACAATAGAATGAGATCTCTGTCACATAAATTCGAATGATCATAAAAGGTTAAATTAATTGTAAAAAAAATTTTCTGAAAAAGAAACCTATTTGGAATACATTTTGCCAATTTATCATTTTTTATGGCTAACATGATGGGGCTCTATATAATGAATTGAGAAAGCAAAATAGATACACAAAAAATATTTTACGATTTCGGCAAACGGAGGCTTTCATAATAGAATCAGCAGTTTTCATTATGGACAATGTACCAATGCTTGGCGACTTGATGGAAAGAATGGTTATTATATTAGAAAACCGTTCATCCATCAACAGGATCTTCTTAGCTTTTTCCATTTCGGGTCACCTGTCGAGAATCCGTCCAGACTCGAAAAAACTCAAAGTTGATTGAAAAAAAGATACTATCGAAAAACAACTGATAGAAAAATCATTAAAGAAAACCGCCGGCAACAAATCCAAAGCTTCCTGAGAATTAGGGATTTCACAAGTTACACTTTACAATAAGATGAAAAAATACCAGCTACCTAAATAGACGTATTTTTCGCACAATGGCCGCTGACCATATTAGCAAAGAAATAAATTTCCCTACATGCCATCAGCTGTTTCCGCTTTAAAAACACACACTCTCCTTTCTATTTCAAGCAAAACAATATCCTTAGCGAAATGGTACCGATCTTTCATTGAAAACTGAAACATTTTCTAACAAGCAGTTCAATTGATGTTGCAACATCTTCCCTTCCCTCAATTGGAAGGATATATGCCAATACGGCATCACGAATCAATTATTCATAAACTTTTCAAAAGTGATGCCGATGAAGTGAAGCAAATCACAAATTGCGGGAATTGTTTTTACTATGATGAACATTGATAAAAAAGATGGAAAGGAGAATATGGATGGGAAAAACTGTTGAATTAGATGTTCGCGAAGATTTAAAGAAGAAATTAGAGCCGTTTCAAAAAATCATGGCGGCCATTCAGCCTCTTGCACAAGGAGATGTATTTATTTTACACGCTCCGTTTAAACCCGTTCCGCTTTTTCCTATCATGAAGAAAAAAGGGTTTTCTTATCAAGCGGAAAAAATAGAGGATAAACATTGGAAAATTACCTTTGTTAAAACGGAGGAATGAAAAAATGATACTGGATAATCGCGGCTTAGAGCCCCCACAACCGATGATGCGGACTTTAACGGCATTAGCAAAATTAAAAAAAGGAGAAGCGTTGAAAATTATTAATGACCGCCGCCCGATGTTTTTATTTGAACAGCTTGACGATCTCGGTTATACCTATCAAACGCAAAAGCGCAGTGATGGAAGCTATGAAATAACGATTGAAAAGAAGGATGACGATGATGACGGCTAATCATACTTATGAAACGAATATTCGAATCCCTTTTTCGTTTATTATTTTTGGCTTGCTGGCGTTTTTCCTTTCTCAAATTCTTTTATTTCTGTCAACTCGTCAGCTTTCAACCGGAGAAATGCGCCTTCCTGTCGTATTGTCAGCTGTCCATTTATTAGTGATTGGCTTTGCTTTAATGACAGCCATGGGGGCCATGTATCAGCTTGTTCCAGTCGTGTTTTTAACCCCGATATGGAATGAATCATTCGCTTTTATCCAAATGGTCGTCACGTCATTAGGAATACTATCTTTTAGCATCAGCCTGGCCTTTAATATTCAAATGGCTATATTTTCAGGCTTGCTTCTTACTTGCGGGATTGTAATGTTTTTATGGCAGATGTTCATGACATTAAAAAAACAGAAGAAAAGAACGGTCATCACTTTATTTGTTGGTACCGCCCTCATTTGTTTGCTCCTAACGATCGGGCTCGGATTGACGCTTGCCTATCATTTTTGGAGCGGCAGACAATTAATCGATCATGATTTGATTTTCAAAGCACATATATTGCTGGGATTTTCCGGCTGGTTTACACTTCTTATCTTCGGATTTTCTTACAAAATGGTTCCGATGTTTTCATTGGCGCATCATTTTTCAATGAACACGGCCCGATATGTCTACATTTTTTATATAAGCGGTCTTGTGTTAACTTTCATTAGTTTTATAACGGCAAATGACCGGTTGTTATCAGCAGGGCTTCAATTGATGGCTGTCGGATATGGGTTGTTTGCATACCATATGTTTGCCATTTTAAAGAAAAGGATGAAGAAAAAACTGGATAAACCTTTTCTGTTTGCTCTTTTGGCCATTGTTTTTGGAGTCATCCTGCATATAGCGGCGGCCGGTTTTTCTTTTGAAATTGAAATCCATTCCCGCATCTTTTCCATCATCATCTACTGTTATCTGTTCGGCTGGATTGTATTAAGCATCATTGGCTACTTATATAAAATTGTTCCTTTTCTATGGTGGACACACCGGTATAGCAAAAAAATCGGCAAAGAAGCGGTGCCGACTTTGAAACAAATGATAAATGAAAAATGGATTGTGATGGAATGCTGTTTATTTGTTGCGAGTCTTATCGGCATGATCGCTGCTCTTGCCTCCTCAAGTACTGGTCTATTTTATCTTGCTCAAGGAGGAATGGTGCTGTTTTCTGGATTATTTGCCTGTACGATTGGCTCCGTATTGCTGAAATAAAAAAATGAGGGAACGATTTACTGAAATATAAAGGGTGATGTTACAATGGAAATAAAAGCAAAGATCTTGGAAAAACTGCAAAACGTTTTAGATCCTGAATTGGGAATTAATGTTGTTGATTTAGGACTGATCTATAAGATTGAAGTAAAAGACGGAACTGCATTCATTTTAATGACATTGACTACACCCGGCTGTCCGTTGCACGACTCAATAGCAGGCGGTGTGAAACGCGCATTGCGTGATATTGAAGGCATTCAAGACGTAAATGTCCAAATCACTTGGAATCCGCCTTGGTCCCCTGATAGAATGAGCGAAAAAGCATTAAGGCAGCTAGGGTTCCTTTCCTAAACGTTTTTCAAAGACTGTTCCTTTCCTGAAAGGGACAGCTTTTTTTATGAAAGAAGTCCCAATTATTTTGGTGTTTTTGGCTCTTCTTCCAGCTCCCAAACAAACGGCATCACATTTAAAATTTTCGTTTAATCGTTTCCCAGCCCCAAAAAAAATCCCCTTCCAGGAAAATCTTTTTACAAATGCTGTCTTCCTGCAGGGGATAATCGTTGTTCCTTGTTTTTCCGGAGGTGTCAACCAAAAAAAATGTAACTGAAATCGCAAATGACGTTTCGTCCATTCCAATGAAAAAGCTCAAAATATTGTCATTCCGTAAGAATTGGCAAAACTGACGCCAACTATGGGACAATTAAAAATAATAAAAGCAAAGAATACATTTACCGTTGGCCATACCGGTCAGTAAATTCCGAGTGGAATTCGCATGACAGAACCTTGCAAGACGGGTTGGCAACTTAGATGCTTTTTTATGTTGCTATCAGGTTATAAATATCTTGGAACGTACTTGCTAACGGAGATAAAATTCGCCATACGGCAAATGCAAATGTCATGGCTAAAGTGGTGACTGGCAGTAATGCTTTTTGTTTCACCAAAATCCCCCTCCTAAACAGATGAATGGTGCCATCATCTGTACCATAAAAATAGGCGGGGAATGTTTGTGAACTTTATCATATAATTATTGATTGCCAAATAATTGTTAAAATTTCACCTCAACAAAAATGTTTTTCTGATTTTTGCCCATTCAATCAAATTGAAAAGCCGCTTGCGTTTCCAACGGTTTAAACTTCCCGTTTTTGGCGAAGCGCTTTAGGAATGTATACACAATAAGGCTCACTTTCCAAATAGTCGCCTGTCACAGCATACGCTCTTGAGCGTGATCCTCCGCAAACAAAACGAAATTCGCAAACACCGCATTTTCCTTTATAAAGATTTGGATTGCGTAATTTTTGAAATATTGGTGAAGTTCTGTAAATATCGGCCAGTGGTGTTTGTCTCGCATTTCCCGCTTTGATCGGAAGCAATCCGCTCGGGTAAACATCGCCAATATGGGAAATAAACACAAAACCGTTGCCATCATTTACTCCCTTCGGAGCACGGCCGAGTCCGTCCACTTCCCCTGTAGCCCCTTTAAACAAAATATCTTCATAATGGATTTCTTTTCCATCTATTTGCTGTTCGCGCATTTTGGCTTGCAAGACGACACGACGGTAATGTTGTCCGGCAGTCGTTTTAATATCAAATGGTACACATTTGCTCTTTTCATATAACCAACGAAAAACTTGTTCATGTTGGGCAGGAGAAATCATATCCGATTGTTTTCCTCTTCCAGTTGGTACGAGGAAAAAAACGCTCCAAAGAACGCAATCAAGTTTTTCAACAAAATCCGCCATTTCTTCAAGAACATGAACATTGTAGCGTGATACAACCGTATTAATTTGAACAGGAATCTTAAATTCATGCAAATATTTGATTCCTTGCATCGTTAAATCGAAAGAACCTTTTGTGCCGCGAAAATGATCATGAATTTCCGCATTCGGGCCGTCCAAACTAAATGCCCAACGGGAAAGCCCGATATCTTTTGCCCTCTGCATCACTTCTTTTGTTACATTTGGAGTTGCACTCGGCGTGATTGAAACACGCAATCCCTTTTCAATAGCATATTCGGCAAGAGCGAATAAATCCGGCCGCATTAATGGATCACCGCCGGTAAATACTAATAGCGGCTGGTTCATCGCAAAAATATCATCAATTAATTTTTTTCCTTCCTGAAAAGTCAACTCATGGGGATCACGATGATATTGCGCCTCGGCTCGGCAATGCAAACAATTTAATTGACATGCTCTCGTCAACTCCCAAATGACAATAAAAGGGTTTTGGTCATAAACCATCATCACATACAAACTCCTTTCTTTAAAATGAAAAATATCTCTGCTTCTTCTCATCATATAAAAAGGTGAAATTTTCGAAGTGAAAGCCATCACACTTTCCGGTAAAAGGGAAGAAATGATTTTTACGAAAAAGTCATTCTTTTGACAAATGTTCAGCTGCTGCGGATCTTCCCCGCGATTGCTTCGGTAATTCGCAAATGGATGAGGTGGTCTGCCCCAAACCTTAAGTATGTTAGACACCTTATTTTTATTAGAAACTATGATTTACATCACACGACTCATTTGTAAAGAAACGCTATAATATGAAACGAAAATCAAAGTTGAAAAAAAGGTGTGATACCATGACAAATAGCTGGGTGTTTGAAAGATTAAGAAGCGTTCCCCTTTTCCGTGAACTGTCTGATGAAGAATTGACTTCCATAGTTGCTATCTCTCAAGTACGTACTTATCAACCAAAATCGTATGTATTCATGCAAGGCGACATGCTGGAAAACGTATATTTCATCCATTCAGGAACGATTAAAATATATAAAACGGACAGAAATGGAAAAGAACAAATCGTTTCCATCTTGCAGAATGGAGAAATGTTTCCACATACCGGATTTTTTTGCAAAGGATCTTACCCTGCTCATGCAGAAGTTATGGAAGAATCTACATTAATTGTCATTCCCATCAAAGATTTTGAGGAAACGCTTATGCTCTTTCCGGTATTGTCCATCAAATTGTTTCGTGTGATGAGTGAAAAAATCATAGATTTGCAAAATCGGTTAGAAGAGCAAATTCTTCATAATACATATGAACAAATCGTATTGTTGCTGTTGCGGCTTACAAAAACGAATGCACTGCCGCAAGGAAAACTTTATCGTTTGACAACCCATTTAACGAATCGGGAATTGGCAAATATGATCGGAACTTCCCGTGAAACCGTTAGCAGAACGCTTAACCAGATGAAGCGGAAGGGTCTTATTCTTGTTGATGACGACGGATATTATTTGGTTGATGCTGAACAATTGGAGAAAGAAATCTTTATGTAGCGGCCGCCAAAAAGAAAACTGTTTTTTGATGAATGTTTGAAGCGATTAAGAATCATAATAAAGGAAAACGAATTTTCATGGAGGAAACGAAATGTCCACAAAACGTCAAGACAAGAAAATGAAAAATAACCCAACCTTCGGAGCATATGATGAACCTTTAAAGAGCGGCAGCGAATCCGACCTAAAACAAGGTTTGGCCATAACGCAAGAACAAATAAGAGATACATATACGGAGGGTACAATTGATGGGATGATGGAGGATGTTGACGGCAACAACATCCCGTTGAAGACTGAAAAAGAATAATAATTCCTTTTTTTCCTGATATTAAAAATTTAAGTGAAATGCCTGTACCCCCCGCAATCATCATGATGATTGCGGGGGAATTTCATGGCCAATTTTGTCTTGACAGCGTTTAAAAAAATATATCGGCATTACTTCCCCAAAAAATCGAATGATCCTTGGGCAATCAACATTCTGCTAAGGGAAAATGCGCTTACGGCAGCATGAACAGATTGATGATCATAAACATTGCAAAACAAAAATATACGGCATTGCCCACTTCAATTAAACCGATTTTTAAAATCGGCATTTTTTTTCCGTAAAAATAAACAGCTCGAATAACACTCGGAATATAAGCTATTATAAAAACGGCATAATCGGTAGCGATCAAGCCGATCATTAAGAAAACATGAAAACCCCATGACAACCATTTATAGTTCGGATTGTTTTTTTCCCGAATCATTGTTTTGACATAAAAAGTGCTGCCCACAAAAAATAAAAAACAAAGCATTATGGTGATGAAGGCTTCTTTTGTTATTTCTCCGCTTACAATAAAAGAACTGGCAAGACCTCCAATGCAAAAAACAGCGATTGCTGCTAGATCATTGAAAAAAGCACGATCTTTTTTCTTTTTCCCATAATAAATATTTATTAAAAAAAACGGTGTCATCGCCATTCCGAAATATATTATTTCCCATCTATAAATTAATGGAAAGAGCAGTATAACGGCAGCAGCGGCAAAATAAAGAGCAAACCACTTTATATAAAATGGCTTGCGCTTATTTTTCATAGCCATCAGTAACGGATATGTTGCTAAATATAAACATAACCAGCCGATAAATAATGGAATATGAATCCAAGAGAACCCTCCTATATAAGCCCCCAATAGAAATGGTATAACAAGCATTGCCCAGGCTCCATGCTGTTTTGGAATCACTAATTTCTTGACGGTTGCCATCATGTATCCACCTTTCATCAACAATTTCTTCTAAATTCCATTATAGTGAAAAAAACTAGCTACGTTGTGATTTGTTGCATACCTCTCCGTTTTGTCACAAAATAGCCACAACACTAAACGGGAAAGTGACACCTGTCACTATTGAAAAGAACGAGTTGCGGTATTATCTTTTTAACAATGAAATTGGGAGGGCAAAATAATGAAAACAATATTTACGGAAAATACGACAGTTGGAGAAATTGTCGCAATGCTTCCGAAAGCGAGCGATGTTTTTAAAAAAAATAAAATTGATTTTTGTTGCGGCGGTGATCGCTCTTTAAAAGAAGCAGCCGATAAACGGGGAGTGGCAATTGAGGAATTAATGAGTCAATTGCAGGATCTGTATGCTGCAACTGATGAAAAAACAGAGAAAAATTGGTTGACAGCAACATACTCAGAACTTATTGACCATATCATAAATAAACATCATCGTTATTTGTTGGAAGAACTGCCAAACCTTAGTCCCTATGTGACAAAAGTTATGCGAGTCCACGGCGGAAATCATCCACATCTAATAAAGGTTCATAAATTGTTTAATGAATTAAAAACGGAACTAGAACAACATTTATGGAAAGAAGAGTCTGAAGTATTTCCGCTTATTAGCCAGTTCGAGAAGCAGCCGACAAGCGAAAACGAACAAAAAATGAAAAAAATGATTGCCGATCTTACGAATGAACATGATAAAACAGGGGATATCATAAAAGAAATTAGGCGGATCACAAATGACTATACCCTTCCGAACGGGGCTTGCCGAACATATCAACTCGTTTACAATCGTTTAGAAGCTTTGGAATCAGACTTATTTGAACATATTCATTTGGAAAATAACGTATTATTTCCACGCATTCTTCAATAATTTCGGGTGGAAGAGGCGGCGATCCCCCGCCTCTTTCTTCACCATTTCAACATCACGGAAACGGACTGTTCAGACCTTGATCTAACCATTAAAACTTAAAACGTTTTATCAAGGACGAAGCTAAAGGCTATTGACAAGCAAAGTTTCATGGCATGCCGTCGTAATAGAGTTATTTTCAGGGAATAGAAAGCTAAAAACGAAAAGCGCCTCGGTGTGTGACGTCATTTTCGCTGATGTTGCTGAATAAGCGGCTTTCGATATGGTTTCTTTCTTTTTAGAAGCGCTCTTTTTCTTGTTTTGATATTCTGCTTGTTTGGCACAAAAGAAGAATAACTTAAACATCTTTCTTCTGATATAATAAGTATAATAAGTTATATCCAACTTTTTTCAACTACACCACTACGATCACAAAGGAAGTGAAGGGAAATTGGAGGAATTTGTAGGATTTTGTATAAGGTGCAGCAAACCTATTCATTGTCTAAACGGTTTTTTGAATGGGGCTATTGACGAAAAAAATGGGTCGTTGTTTTGTTTTTCATGCTTAGAAGAGAATGAAAATTCGGATTTTTCTCATCAATCCCATTGAAAGCGCAAATAAATGGCATTTAGATTGCGAAGCCTAGAGTGTACCAACAAGTCTGTTTTCTTCATAAAGCCTTTTTTGACATTGGGGAAATGGCCAAAGCATCTCACTCGCTTTCAAATCATAGTGTGCCAGTTCTCCTTGATCCTCTCTTGAACGATCCGCCATCTAGATTCTGTACAAAGATGTGAGATCTCTGGCAGTCGTTTTTAAAAAACAAAATGATATGCAATTTCAAACAACGTTTAGAAATGTGTCCGAATAATATGTCTGATCGAGACCAAGCGGTTTTCTTTCAGAACTTGCTCCTAAACCGCCAATGAAGCAAAATATCACTGTATTCGAGTGAAAAACCCCTATCCTCACTAAATCCGGATAGGGGTGATCATTTTTTATGCTTCCGTTTCCAGCCAGCTATCAGTGACTTCTCCTGCCTCCTCTTTATCTATGTAAAAGGAACCGTTGCTGTATCGATCAGTCACCTTCACATTGGAAAGATGCACTATTTCCCTGATACCTTTCTCCGTTTCCAATACCAAATTCTCATTTCCGTTGACGAGTAAGATGGCCGCTGTCCTATGCGGGTTTGTTTTCAGCTCTCTGTACAGCATTGATCCTCTTCTGGCTCGTTGTGTTCGTTCGATTTCCCCGATATTGATCATTTTCACAGCGCCTCTGTGCGTGACAATGGCGAGCTTTTGATCGTTAACATGTTTCTCAGCAAACACAAGTCCAGAAACGACTGCATCGCCTTCCTTTAATTGGATGCCTTTGACTCCTGCTGCACGGGAGCCGACAATATTCACTTCTTCTTCGTGAAATAAAAGACTGTATCCAAAACGGGTGGATAACAAAATCAATCCTGTTCCATCAGTTATATGAACCGCAACCACTTCATCGTCGTCTTTTAAATTGATCGCAACAAGCGGCTTGGAGTATCGCTGAGCTTTATATTGGCGAATTTCCGTTTTCTTCACCATGCCTTTTTTCGTAACAAACAAGAAAAATTTCTCGTCGTCAAAACTTTTTAAAGGAATGCCTTGTACAATCCGTTCATCTTGATCAATCGGAATGGTCCTTGAAATATGCTGTCCAATATCCTTCCAGCGAATATCCGGAAGCTCGTGAACAGGACAATATAAATAATTTCCTTTGTTTGTGAATAAGAGAAGAACATCTGTTGTGTTCATTTCATACTGGCATAACAGTCGATCCGAATCCTTCATGCCGAAATCTTTTCCGTTTGATGCTGTATACGACCGCAAGCTCGTACGTTTCACATAGCCGTCTTTTGTCACAGTAACAATTGTATCCTCGCTTGCGATGAGGGATTCCATATTGATAGTAATGGATTCAATTTCCGCCTCAATCTTCGTCCGCCGCTCATCGGCAAATGTTTTTTTCAATTGTTTTAATTCGGATTGAATGACTTTGGAAAGCTTTTTTTCATCTTCCAAAATGCTTGTTAACCCCTTGATTTTTTTCTCAAGCTCTTCTTCTTCCGCTTTCAACGCTGTAATATCAGTGTTTGTCAGACGGTACAGCTGCAACGAGACAATCGCCTCTGCCTGCGGTTCAGTAAATGCAAATTCACTAATTAAATTATCTTTCGCATCCCGTTTATCTTTTGAAGCACGAATAACAGCGATCACTTCATCCAAGATGGATAGAGCTTTGATTAATCCCTTTACGACATGCTCCCTTTCTTGAGCTTTTTGGAGCTCAAAAGTCGATCGGTTAATCACGACTTCCTTTCGGTGTTCGATGTAAGCATCCAACAATTCAGGCAGGCTTAATAATTTCGGATGCCGATGGTGAATTGCAACCATATTAAAGTTATATGGAACTTGCAAATCTGTGTTTTTATATAAGTAATTTAAAACTCCTTCAGCATCGGCATCTTTTTTCAGTTCGATGACGATTCGAAGACCTGTCCGGTCCGTTTCATCGCGCACCTCGGCGATTCCGTCCACTTTTCTTTCGTACTTAAGGTCATCTATTTTTTTTACTAAATTTGCTTTATTGACCTCATACGGAATTTCTGTAATGACAATTTGCTCTTTTCCGCCTCGGATTTTTTCAATTTCCGCTTTGCCGCGAACAACAATTTTTCCTTTTCCTGTTTTATATGCTTTTTTAATCTCGTCGATTCCTTGAATGATTCCTCCAGTCGGGAAATCAGGGCCTTTTAACACTTCCATTAATTCCTCAACTGTGCAATCCGGATGATTCATTCGCATAATCACAGCATCAATGACTTCGCCGAGATTATGCGGAGGAATATCAGTTGCATAGCCGGCTGAAATCCCTGTTGAACCATTGACAAGCAAGTTTGGGAACATCGCCGGGAGAACGACGGGTTCTTTCGTTGTATCATCAAAATTCGGTACAAACTCGACTGTATTTTTTTCAATATCTTTTAAAAGCTCGGAAGCAAGTTTGGACAGCCGTGCTTCCGTATAACGCATGGCGGCAGGAGGATCGCCGTCAAGGCTTCCATTGTTTCCGTGCATTTCCACTAAAACATTGCGAACCTTCCACTCCTGGCTCATCCGAACCATCGCTTCATATACAGAAGAATCTCCATGCGGATGGAAGTTCCCGATAACATTCCCGACTGTTTTGGCCGCTTTTCGAAATCCTTTATCATGCGTATTTCCGTCCATCAGCATCGCGTATAAAATTCTCCGCTGCACCGGCTTCAGCCCGTCGCGAACATCCGGAAGCGCGCGGTCTTGAATAATGTATTTGCTGTACCGTCCAAAACGGTCGCCCAGCACATCTTCAAGGGGTAAATCGACATAACGTTGTTGAGCTTCCATGCTGCTCCTCCTCTAGCACATTGTTTTAAATTTCGAACATGTTGTCATTTTCGTCAATACCAAAAGACACATTTTTTTCGATCCATTGTCGACGCGGTTCAACCTTGTCACCCATTAAGGTTGTCACTCTTCTTTCCGCTCTTGCTGCATCATCAATCCGGACGCGGATGAGAGTGCGTGTTTCAGGATTCATCGTCGTCTCCCATAGCTGCGGCGCATTCATTTCTCCAAGCCCTTTGTATCGTTGAATTGTGTAGCCTTTGCCGACCTTCTTAATGGCAGCGGACAGCTCCTTCTCATTCCATGCGTATTCGATGACTTCGGATTTGCCGCTGCCTTTGCTTACTTTATATAAAGGCGGAAGCGCAATATAGACTTTCCCTGCCTGAATGAGCGGCTTCATATATCGATAGAAGAAAGTCAATAAAAGCACTTGGATGTGGGCGCCATCCGTATCAGCATCCGTCATAATGATCACTTTGTCGTAGTTGCAATCTTCAATGTTAAAATCAGCACCGACGCCAGCTCCGATTGCATGAATAATTGTATTGATTTCTTCGTTTTTAAAAATATCCTGCAGCTTCGCCTTCTCCGTATTGATCACTTTTCCGCGCAGAGGCAGAACAGCCTGAAATCTTCTATCCCGACCTTGTTTCGCTGATCCTCCCGCAGAATCCCCCTCCACAAGAAACAATTCATTTTTCTTTGGATTCCGTGATTGAGCAGGCGTAAGCTTTCCGCTTAAAGACATTTCAGATTTTTTTCGTTTTTTTCCAGATCTTGCTTCTTCGCGCGCTTTTCTTGCCGCCTCTCTTGCTTCTTGCGCTTTTATCGCCTTTTTAATCAGGAGGGTGCTGATCTCCGCATTCTCTTCTAAAAAATAAGATAATTTTTCCGAAATGACTGTGTCAACAGCAGATCTCGCCTCTGTTGTACCGAGTTTTCCTTTCGTTTGCCCTTCAAACTGCAAAAGTCCTTCAGGGATTCGGACGGAGATAATTGCCGATAGCCCTTCACGAATATCTGTTCCTTCCAAGTTTTTGTCTTTCTCTTTTAATAAACCGGTCTTTCGTGCGTATTCATTAAACACTCTTGTCATGGCAGTTTTGGCGCCTGCTTCATGTGTGCCGCCGTCTTTTGTTCTCACATGGTTGACAAACGACAAAATGTTTTCGCTGTAGCCGTCATTAAATTGGAAAGAAAATTCGACTTCAATTCCTTGCTGCTCACCTTCGAAAAAGACAACAGGATGAAGAGTTTCTTTTCCTTCATTTAAATATGCGACAAATGATTCGATCCCATTTTCATAACAATAAGATTCTTGAACATTGTTCCGTTCATCAATCAAATCAATTGTTAATCCTTTTAGGAGGAATGCAGACTCCCGCAATCGTTCACTCAATATGTCAAATTGAAAAGTCGTAGTGCTGAAGATGAGAGGATCTGGTTTAAAATGGACTGTCGTACCGGTTTCTTTTGTTTCTCCTATCTTTTCTAATGTCGTAACGGGTTTCCCGCCCTTTTCGAACCTTTGCTTGTAAATAAATCCGTCCCGTTTAATCGTCACTTCAAGCCACTCAGATAAAGCATTGACGACTGAAGCGCCTACTCCGTGCAAGCCGCCGCTTGTTTTGTAACCGCCTTGCCCGAATTTTCCTCCTGCATGAAGCACGGTTAAAATTACTTCCGGAGTCGGCTTACCAAGCTTATGCATGCCAGTCGGCATTCCTCTTCCTTTATCAGCAACAGAAATGCTTTCATCTTTATGTATTTTGACAATGATATGGTCTCCGAAGCCTGCTAATGCTTCATCTACAGAATTGTCAACAATTTCATATACAAGATGATGCAATCCTCTAGCATCCGTGCTGCCGATATACATCCCCGGCCGTTTCCTTACTGCTTCCAATCCTTCCAATACTTGAATCGCATCGTCATTGTATTCCATTATCTTTGCTTTTCCCACAAACAAATAACTCCTTTCAAAAAACAAGAACAGATGTTTGTAAACTGTATTTTACATGGTTTCCCTGCGTTTGGCAATCTTACACGGCAACGTATATTATTGTATTACTCAAATGTTGTATGTTTCAAACCTTTCTTCAAAAAAAGAACCCATCAAGATGATGGGGGAAACATTTGTTATTTTGTTAACGCATGCGCTACTTTTATACACATATCCATGATAACGGGATAACCTTTTTCTTTTAATAATTGATATGCTTCCTCGTTAACGCAGCCTAATTGAGCCCAAAAAACATCGGCATCAATTTCTAAAAATTCTTTCGCAACATCTAATAAATGCTCGGAACGTCTAAAAACGTTTACAATATCCACATGACCTTCAATTTCTTTTAAGGATGAGACCGCTTTGACACCCAAGGCTTCATCGATCATTGGATTGACAGGAATAATCTCATACCCCGCATTTTGCATCGCTTGTGAAACTTGGTAAGATTCTCTTTCAGGATTGTTGGACAAGCCGACAACAGCGATTCGTTTGCTTTTTTTTAAAATATCACGGATTTCGTCCAGACTTGGATTTTGCATGAAAATTTGTTCACTCCTTCCAATGTTTCTTTTATTATAACTGTAAAAGCGTCGAACACCAAAGTTTTAAAACGGCTTTTATCAACAAAATATAGTCCTGATCGAATCAATTGTGTACAATAATAATAGAATCATGAATATAAAGGAGTTTCATTATGTCTTTTCTATTAATCTTAGTCCTTATCTTAGCTTATTTAATTGGTTCCATCCCCTTTGGACTTATCGTTGGCAAAATTGGATACGGCATTGATATTCGCGAACATGGAAGCGGAAATTTAGGTGCAACCAACACTTTTCGAGTGCTTGGAAAAAAAGCCGGGCTGTTTGTTACGGTTGCAGACATTTTAAAAGGAACTCTCGCAGCAAGCCTCCCCGTATTGCTTAGTGGTGACCTTCACCAAGCATGGACGCTCATTGCAGGAATGGTGGCTGCTGTAGGACATATGTATCCAATTTTCGCAGGCTTTCGGGGCGGAAAAGCCGTGGCGACAAGCGGAGGGGTGCTGCTTTTTTATAGCCCATTACTCTTTTTATCCATGCTTGCTGTATTTTTTCTTGTTTTATATGTATCAAAATATGTTTCTTTATCCTCTATGGTTACAGCACTGTATACGTTAGTTTATACTATTTTTACCGGTGATGCGGCTTTAATGATCATTGTCGCGATCCTCGCAACCTTTGTTTTCTATCGGCACAGAGCCAATATTAAAAGGATCATAAATAAAACAGAGCCAAAAGTGAAATGGCTGTAAAATAGAAAGGAGCGGGAACTTATCTTCTCGCTCCTTGTTTTAATTGTGATAGTTTGATAAACACATCCATCAACGTTTTATAGCCTGATTCAACAAACATTTTTACATATTCACACCAGATCGCGGCTGTCATTTTTGCATCTTCTAAGGCGTGATGACGCTTTTGGACCGGGATGGAAAAAAACCGGCAGCATTCATCTAAACTTACGGCAATTTGTTCTCGCTGAACGAGCTGGAACAGCATGGCTGTATCCACAATCCGATGTTTAAATGGAATGCGGAAATGCTCCTTATTAGCTTCTGTAAGAAAATTTTTTTCATGATTGGCATGATGGGCGACAAGCGTCCGATTTTCTGCAAATTGATAAAAACGAATCAATACTTCCGATATAGGGGGAGCAGCTCTTACGTCTTCTTCAACAATTCCTGTCAATTTCTTTACGTCAACGGGAATTTCCCCTTCATACTGAACAAAAGAGTAAAATGTATGCTTTTCTTCAATCTGCATGCCGTGAACTTTAACTGCTCCAATCGAAAGAATTTGATCCCCTTTTTCCGGAAAAAAACCTGTTGTTTCCAAATCAAGCACAACAACGTCCAGCTCCTGAAGAGGAGTTGACAAGCTTTCCTCCCGCTTTAAGTCTTGTTCCATTTTCCGCAAAAACGCTGCATGCTGAAGATTCGTTTCAAGACCTGTAAATGCTGAAGATTGCATTTTCCCCTGAAATTGCTTCATCAAGTGAAAAAAAGATGGAAGTTTCATGGATTAACGCCCTTTTCAATGATGGATTTCGTTTCATTCATCAATTTTTTTCCGCCTAAAATGATTTTTTTTAGCCTTCCTTTTTCTTCTTTTGATAAATCCTTTAAAGAGAGGTAATGAACTTCATCATATGTGTTCGCTTTTAATGAATTTTTAAAATGAATCGTTACTAATTCTTGAAAATATGTGTGATATGGAGATAATACATGACGAAAATACTCCTGCTTCATCAGAAGCTGAAACCTCGACAGCGTAGACGTATCCAACAATCGTTCTTTGATCGCCAATAAGCGGACAGAATTAATGTAAGGCAATAACCCGGCCTGTTTTAAATCAATAGCGCCTGAATGAGGGCCGTATGTTTCAGGAAGCAGCTGATGAAAAATACCCACCCCTTTTTTGACATGCATTGTGTTGTTTAACAATCGACTGAGAAAATCAGGATTATATTGAATATATTGGAAAATCTGGTTTTTCAGTCGATGAATCGATTCGGATTGTCCGATGATCATACGCGCATCAAAAAAGATTAATAAATAGCGGATAGAATCAAATGTTTCATCCTGGAGCCATTTATTGATCTGCTTGCTCCAGCTTTGTTCCGATCGGCACCATAAAGAAGTTGAACACATGACATTTCCTTCGCAGTAAGGATAACCGATGACGTTCAAGCCGAATGAAACTTCTTTTCCAAGCAGCAAAAAGTAGTCGAGAGCTTCTTTCTCATTGGAATGAAAAATGAGTCCGTGGTCTTGATCGCTTATTTTCGCCTGCTCGCCTCTTCCGCCGCTTCCGACTAAAAACCAAGTAAATTCACAAGGCGCAGGGCCGTATTTCTTTTTTACAATCTCGAAAGAAAGATGGAAGGATTGTTTCATAACCTGATCGTGTATACTGTTTAATTCCGTCACTGTTTTCGCTTTTTGCAAATGGCTGTTGCGCCATTCCTTCAATTGTTTGTAAGGATTCCCCATGTGTATAAAAATCCCCTTTTTTATAAATAAGCGTACAGATGATACATCATCCATACGCTCTTGCGGTTAGCTTCCAAGCTTTTGTTCATTAGATTCAAATGCTTCCGGATACCCATAAACTCCGTGCTCGCTTAAGTCCAAACCGATCATTTCTTCTTCTTCTGTCACCCGCAAACCATTGAGCAATTTTTTCATCACAGCTAAGATGACGAATGAAACAACAAAGGCGTATAAACCTGAAGTAAACACTCCCAATGCTTGAATGCCGAGCTGCGTAAAGCCTCCGCCGTAAAACAATCCAGGGTTACCAATAGTTGCTAATTCAGGGGTTGCAAAAAATCCAGTTGATAAAGTGCCCCAAACACCAGCTACTCCGTGAACAGACAAACAATAAATCGGATCATCAATTTTAACTTTATCAAAAAACTTCATACTAAAATATACAAGAATTCCAGCTATTAGTCCGATTACGACAGCAGCCCATGTGTCGACAAATGCACAAGATGCGGTAATGGCGACCAATCCTGCAAGCGCTCCGTTTAACATTGTCGGTATATCAGCTTTTCCGCCAGCGATCCATGAAATGATCAAGGCGCTTACGGCTCCTGCTCCGGCAGCTAAATTCGTGTTCAAAGCAACAAATCCAAAAAATCCATCCTCAACTGTAATCGTGCTTCCTGCATTGAAACCGAACCAGCCAACCCATAAAATAAGTACGCCTAGAGCTGTATAAACTTGGTTATGTCCATAAATATTATTAACAGAACCATCTTTGTTATATTTACCGATCCGAGGCTTCAACAAGATCGTTGCAGCCAAAGCTGCCATTGCACCTGTCAAATGAACAACGGTAGAACCAGCAAAATCTTGTTTTCCATGTTCTGACAGCCATCCTCCGCCCCAAATCCAATGAGCAACAACTGGATAAACAAGTGCGGTAAACAATACAGAAAAAATTAAATAAACTGAAAGTTTCGCCCGTTCCGCAAATCCAGCAAAGGCAATGGCGAGAGAAACTCCGGCAAAGGCTAACTGGAATACAAAAAAGACGGATGTTGAAAGAGATAATCCATCTATTTCATATCCTGAATAAAAAAAGTCAGACATTCCTACAAAAAAGTTGCCGTTCTTCCCAAAAATAAATCCATAGCCGACTGCCCAGAAAACAATGGAGGCAATTCCGAATGTAAAAACAGTTTTTCCGGCAATATGTCCGGCATTTTTCATTCGTGTAGAACCCGCTTCGAGCAATATAAATCCTGCTTGCATAAAGATGACCAAAATAGCTCCCAGCATCACCCATAAACTGTTCATTAACGTTAATGAGTCCATAGCACAACCTCCCATGTAATTATTTCTTCTTAATTGTGTTATAAAAAATAACATAAGAAGTATATCTCTATTTTTACACCCGTTTTATTTTAATGTCAATTCATTTTCCATAATTTTTCGAAAAAGTATGTTAGGAAATCTAACATATAAACAAAATTAGACAATAGTTTATTTTTTCCGACAAAACGTTTATGATAGTAAAAACAGTATTTAAGGAGGGTTTTATGAGAAAGGTTTTCTTAATATTCACAATTATTTGTTTGATGCTTTTTTCAGGATGCGGCAGCAAAGGTCAGGCAAATGAGCAAAACGCGGTAAAAAAAGAAAATGTGGATGATTCGCCACAATCTATACAAGCTGCTCCCAAAAAAGTGGAGCCGACCGAATCGCTCGTCACTGTTTCTGCAATAGGCGATGTTCTCATACATAGCCAGCTTTTTAAAGATGCGAGGACCGGGAGCGAATCATACAATTTTAAGCCAATGTTTGCAACAGTAAAACCTTTACTCTCAAAAAGCGACTTAGCCATCGCCAACCAAGAATCGATCATTGGAGGAACAGAACTTGGAATCTCCAGTTATCCGTTGTTTAACAGCCCGTTCGAAGTGGCAGATGCGCTAAAAGATGCTGGCATTGATCTCGTCTCAACAGCAAACAATCATAGTTTAGATAAAGGAGAAAAAGGTATTTTAAATGCGATTCAGCATTATGAACAAATCGGGCTACCGTATGTAGGAAGCTTTAAAAACGAAGCGGACGCCAATACATGGAGAATTCAACAGGTCAACGGGGTGAAAATCGGCTTTCTTTCGTATACATATGGGACAAACGGTATTCCAGTTCCGAAAAATAAACCCTATTTAGTAAACCTTATTGATGAAGAAAAAATGAAAAGGGATTTAGACACACTAAATGGACAAGTTGATGTAACTATTGTTAACATGCACTGGGGAGAAGAATATCAATCCTTTCCAAGCGACGCTCAAAAACAATGGGCACAGCTGCTAGTCGATCATGGAGCAGACATAATCATCGGTCACCATCCTCATGTATTGCAGCCGATCGAATGGCTGGAAGCAAAAAATGGAAACAAGAGTATCGTTGTGTATTCGTTAGGCAACTTCTTGTCTGGCCAAAAGGGAGATGGAAAAGACATCGGTGGGATTTTTTCGATTGATGTAATTAAGCGGACTGATGCTAACGGTACGACACTGACTTTGAAAAATCCGCGTTTACTCCCTACCTACGTGACCAAAAATAAAAATCATCATTATTATGTTGAATTGCTGGACCGAATCGACAAAAACGCCTATGAAAAAGTGATGAAGCATATGCATCAATGGTTGGAAACGAAAGAAGTGACGAACTCTATCCAGTAGAGTTTATTCATGGAAAGAAAGCTTTTCATGTAATATAATGTAAACAGGAAGCTGATATTAGGAGTGACAAAAATGAAACTGAATATTACCGATGATGCAGCAAAATGGTACAAGGAAGAATTGGAGTTAAACGAGGGAGATGCAGTCCGCTTCTTTGTCCGATATGGCGGATGCGGCCATGTGCAAAGCGGATTTTCCCTTGGAATTGCAAAAGAAGCTCCAAATCAAATCGGAATAAAAGCCGAAAAACTAGGGGTCACATTTTATGTTGAACATGATGATTTATGGTATTTCGACAATCATGACGTGACCATTCAATTGGATGAAAAAATTCATGAACCTGTTGTTCGTCTTATAAATTAGCAAATCGATTAAAAGCATGCTATAGGTCGAAAAACAAGTCTTTGTCAAAGAGCTGTTCTAGTAGACGAAGCATGCTATAGTCAGTAAAGAAACCCAACCGCAAATTTATTTGCCGATTGGGTTTCTTGTTTCATCTCATCATTTTTTACTCAAATCTGACTTCCACAAAATGCCCGTCAAATCTTTTATTTTTTCAGCAATTTAAATCTTCTTAAATGATCGGTTAGCTGATATTTTTGCAGGATTTCTACTTGTTTTTCCCCCAGCAGGTCAAAATGCGGAAAATCTTTATGATGATGGATCCACTCCATTTTCAAACCGTTCTTATTTCCCCATTCTATTAAATGCTTTATATTGCTGCATCCAACCTTTGTTACAGAATGATAATCCGGAAACCGTTCATCATACCAATAATGCGTTAAAAAGGCGATTTCCCCTTTCCGCACTTTTTTCTTCCACTCAGCAAGCTCCTCTTTCTTGATTCCAAAGGCCAATCTTTATCTCTCCTCTTTCATCGCTTTTACATATGCTTCGTGCCATTCAGGATATAATTTCTTAAATACAACTGGGCGAAACGTTTCTTTTTTTACGCAAACATGGCTGGAAAAACCTTTTGCTGCCAATTCGCCATGAGAATTGAAAATTTCGTATCCATATACTGTTTTAATTCCGTTATATTTCTCAATCCACGTATGTATTATTGCCTTTTCACAGTATGTAATCGGTTTTTTATATTCGATTTGAATATCCACGACAGGGGAAATTATTCCGTCTTTCTCCATCGCTGCATACGAAAAGCCAAGATCTTGGATCAGCTTCGTCCGTCCAACTTCCATCCATATAATATAATTGGCATGGTACACGACACCCATTTGATCGGTTTCCGCATAACGAACTTCTATTTCTTTTGATGAAACAAACATAAGCTTCTCTCCCTTGCAAAAAATGAAATCGATCGAAAAAGCCTGCATCAGCGTCTGTGATACAGGCTTTCTATTTTAGGCCTTTTCAACTTTCTTACTTAAATTTTTTTGCGGAGTCTGTTTTTTATTCAAGCCGGTCCAACAAAGTTTGTCCCATTGTTGGCCGTTCATCAAATGAATCTAGAAGGCAAAAATTTTCAATGAACAATTTTATTATAACATTTCCATTTGCAATCGAAAACTAAAATGGAATTATCAACCTAAATTGAAAGCTAGGAGTTTCGTTCACGAGCTTCATCTTTAATTTCTTGTCGCATCGCCTCAATGCTTTCTTCTCTGCGGCGATTTTTTGCCTCAATCTGTTCACGCTCTCTGTCGTTGGCAAACTCTAATGTTTCTTCTGCTCTTTCGATGTTTTCAATCGTATTTTGTACCATTTCCTGCAATTTTTCAACATTGTCGGAACGGTCATCACGATTTGTTCGATTTTGCATCAAATATTCTCCTTTCTGGGAAAAATTGTTTTATCGCCATTTCAAATATAGTTTGTGCATTTGATGTTAAATTATGAAACGAACCTGTTTCCTCAATGAAAAGGAGAAAAATGATGGAACCATAATTATATTATGTAAATTAAAAGGCGGTGGACATATGTCCTACTCGCCTTTTGTCTGAATCACTTGAGGATGCTCATTCGTCTTATTTTGCATTTTTTTCCCTTTGTTTCCACCGAATCCTCTCGGTTTTGTTCCGATATGATTCGGATTAAAATGAGACTGGATATCATTTGAATTTGTCATCAAACAATCGCCTCCTGCTTTTATTGTTTACCAATAAAGCAGAAAACATGCTGTCAAACACGACTGTTTGCTATCAGCTCGATTTTTCCAATTGCCGTTTTTCCAGCCTTTTTTCAAGTCTTTCTTCAATTTCATTCAATGCTTCACGGTCTTTTAGCAAGTTTTGCTTATTTTCCAACACAAGCTGTTTAAACGAAATTTTCGTTTTTTTCATTTTTTATCCCTCACTTCTTTTCTCTGTTACTTTTATTGTACAAAATATTCCGACATTTTCCCGTTGAAAATTTGAATGTTTAATGACAATATAACCAATAATGCAAAATTTCATACGTTTCAAAAAAACTCTTCTTTTGCAAAAAGAAAAAATCGGCAAAGTCAGCCGATTCTTTTTGATTCCCGAAAGGAAATCAGCGTCTTTTTATTTCAGGTTTAGTTTTTCTTTTATCGTTTTTTCATTTAATTCTCCCACTACTTTATCTTGTATGACTCCATTTTCATCAAGAAAAAATGACGTCGGATATGTAATAATTTTATATCCACTGTTCATTTTATTTTTTGGATCAAGTAATATCGGAAACGTAAATCCAGCCTGTTGAACAAAATTTTCAACATCTTTTGCACTTTTCTCACTGGCAGTAAAGTTAACCGCGACAATCGTTACTTCATTTTGATGCTTTTCATATATTTTTTGCATGATCGGCATTTCTTTTTTACATGGTGGACACCAAGTGGCCCAAAAGTTTAAAAGTACTTTTTTTCCATAAAAATCGGAAAGCGATTTCTTTTCTCCATCCAAAGTCGTCACTTCAAAATTCGGAGCTTTGTTTCCTATTTCTAAACCGACTGTTTCCTTCTGGGAATTGATCCATTGCCATACTGCAATCGCTGCTAATAAGATTAATAAAAAAACAGCAAGCTTTTGTTTCATAAACCATAACACCTCTGATTCAATACGATAGCATTTCGAAATGATGCCCAATTTCATCATATATTATTTTTGTGAAAAAAACAGTATTTCATATCAATTGTCTAATTTTAGCCAAAAAATAACGGGAACTATGAACAGTTCCCGCTTTTTTTCAATTATTATCCTTTTAATCTTTCTCTTAATACCATTTGTAAAATTCCGCCATGTCGGTAGTAATCAATTTCAACTTCACTGTCAAAGCGAACTAATACTTCAAACTCTTTTTTGTTTCCGTTCTCATCAGTTGCCGTTACTTTGATGTAATCGCGCGGTTTTACCGATTCATCAATGTGAACATCCAATACTTCTTTACCGGTTAAACCAAGTGTTTCCGCATTTTCGCCTTCTTTAAACTGAAGCGGAAGAACACCCATAAGAACAAGATTAGAACGGTGAATACGTTCGAAGCTTTCAGCGATGACCGTTTTGATTCCCAATAAGTTTGTTCCTTTAGCAGCCCAGTCGCGAGAGCTTCCCATTCCGTAATCTTTTCCTGCCAGTACAACAAGTCCTGTTCCGTCCTGTTTATATTTCATGCAAGCGTCATAAATAGACATTACTTCGCCTGTCGGCCAGTACGTTGTATATCCGCCTTCAGTTCCCGGTGCAATTTGGTTGCGAATGCGGATGTTTGCAAACGTACCTCGCATCATTACTTCGTGGTTTCCGCGTCTTGAACCGTAAGAGTTGAAATCTCTTGGCGATACACCTTTAGACAGCAAGTATTGGCCTGCAGGAGTATCTTTGCCAATCGCACCTGCTGGAGAAATGTGGTCTGTTGTGACAGAATCACCGAATTTTCCAACAACGCGAAGCCCTTTCAACGGTTCTACTTTACCAGGCTCAGGAGACAATCCTTCAAAGAATGGCGGATTTTGGATATAAGTAGACTCTTCGTCCCATTGATATAATGGCTCATCTGTTGTTTCAATGGCATTCCAGCGTTCGTTATCATCAAATACACGTTCATATTCTTTACGGAATAATTCTGGTGTAACAGTTTGTTTCACAACTTCATTAATTTCTTCCATTGAAGGCCAAATATCTTTAAAGTAAACATCGCTTCCGTTTTGATCCTTTCCGATTGGATCATTCAGTAAATCAATGTCAACAGTCCCTGCTAATGCATAAGCAACAACTAGAGGCGGTGAAGCTAAATAGTTACCTTTCACGAGCGGATGAATACGGCCTTCAAAGTTCCGGTTTCCGGAAAGAACAGATGTGACGAGCAAATCATTTTCAGCGATCGCTTTTTCAATTTCATCTGCAAGCGGTCCAGAGTTCCCGATACAAGTTGTACATCCGTAACCGACGAGGTTAAACCCTAATTTTTCAAGATAAGGCATTAAGCCAGAATTTTGAAGATAACCGGTTACAACTTTTGAACCAGGTGCCAATGATGTTTTTACATATTTCGGAACAGTCAATCCTTTTTCAACAGCTTTTTTTGCAACGAGACCAGCGCCTACTAAAACATATGGGTTTGACGTATTCGTACAGCTTGTAATCGCCGCAATAACGACTGCACCCGTTTTCATTGTTGTTTTTTCGCCATTCGCAAATTCAACCGTTACTTCCTTATTAAGTTCTTCCGGCTGCAAGCCAAATCCTTGGTTTCCTTGCGGAGCTGTAAGAGCTCTATGAAATTCTTCTTTCATTTTTGAAAGAGGAATTAAATCTTGAGGACGCTTCGGACCGGAAAGATTTGCTTCAATTTGAGAAAGATCGATTTCAACTACATCCGTAAAAATAGGATCCTCTGCTTCAGGCGTGAAGAATAAACCGTTTTCTTTACAATATGTTTCCACTACTTTTACATGCTCTTCATCGCGACCAGTTAAACGCAAATATTCAAGCGATTCATTATCAACAGGGAAAAATCCGCATGTTGCTCCGTATTCAGGCGCCATATTCGCAATAGTAGCACGGTCAGCAAGCGGAAGCTTTGCAACACCAGGGCCGAAAAACTCCACAAATTTTCCTACCACGCCTTTTTGACGCAGTACTTGAGTTACTTTAAGGGCTAAATCTGTTGCTGTTGTTCCGTTAGGCAGCTCGCCAACAAGTCTTACTCCGATGACTTCAGGTACAGGGAAATAGGAAGGCTGTCCAAGCATTCCAGCTTCAGCTTCGATTCCGCCGACACCCCAACCTAAAACACCGAGTCCGTTAATCATGGTTGTATGGGAGTCTGTTCCAACTAACGTATCAGGATATGTTTCGTATTCTCCATTTTCACCTTCAACCGCATGGACAACGCTTGCTAAATATTCCAAGTTTACTTGGTGGACAATACCTGTTGCTGGCGGAACAGCACGGTAGTTGTCAAATGCTTTTTGAGCCCAATTTAAAAATTTATATCTTTCAGCATTTCGTTCGAATTCAAGATTCATGTTATATTGCAGCGCATCATCTGTTCCGGCACGATCCACTTGAACAGAATGGTCGATAACAAGATCAACAGGCTTTTCCGGATTGATTTTTTGTGGATCTCCGCCCATGTCAGCCATCGCTTTTCTTAATGAAGCTAAATCAACGACAGCAGGAACGCCGGTGAAGTCTTGCAAAATGACACGAGATGGTTTAAATGGAACATCCAAATTTTTAATTTCATCTGTTCCCCATTTCGCAAGGTTTTCAACATGTTCTTTTGTAATAACTCGTCCATCCACTTGGCGCAGGACTGATTCCAAAAGAACTTTGATTGAATAAGGCAAACGGGAAACTTGACCAATTCCTGCATCTTCTAGCGCTTTTAATGAATAGTAGTTGTACGTTTTTCCGTTAATTGAAAAGCTTTTTCTTGCACGGAAAACGTCATTTTTCTCTAACTGTTGCTGTGACATGTCATTTTATCCCCCTTTAAACGTAATTTCGACAAAAATGCCGAATATCTCCCCACTTTAAACATCACACATTTAAATCTTAATATACTTTTTATGATAAGTAAATATCAATGATGTTATCAATTATTATAAGAAATGCTTATTTCACTAAAAAATTTAAATATTTTCAGTATAATTTTTCTTGCTAATGAAAACGTTCGTATAAGAGAAAAAATAGTGAAAAACGACGGAAGCTCCGCCGCTTTCAAGTCTCATCCAAATTCACTTCCTGCACAATTCGATCTAAATCGCGCTTGTAATGTTCTAAATGCTTTCTCTGCGTTTCCGATGCAACTTCCAATGCATTTTGAATTTGTTCATACGCCTCATTAATTTCCTGGCGAAGATGCTTTAGCTGATGTCCATAATCAGAACTGTTTTTCGTTAGATTGACATGTACTTTATGAACTTCCACCATTCCTTGTTGCACTGCATCAAATGCTTGTTTTTTATTTTTATGGTACGGCAAATATAGCACTCCTTTCGTTTTTTTATCTTCTATAGTGTTTTTTTCAAGAAATCAATTTATTCTAAAATGAATGAATGATTTCAAAATCATTCAAACTAAACGACGAAAGATAACAATGCTATTCTTTACTATTAAATATTAAGGAGCGATGTATATGGCAAAAGATCAAGTACAAAATGATCAAAAACAAAACGTTCAAAATCGGAAGGGACAGCCAGAGCCGTTATCTGGATCGAAAAAAATAAAAAATCGAAATCATAGCCGCCAAAAACATAACTCGGAGCATGATTTATAAAAAAATGGGGATGTTTAATTGAAATGTCCCCAAGTAGACAGCGGAAATAATAAAAATGCTTTAAGCGGCTTGAGCTCTACATTCTAATGGGCTTAAGCCGTTTAATTTTTTTGATAACGTTCGTTATTATAAAACTGAATATTCCTTAATGGTCTGTTGTAACGCTTCAAACGTTTCATATCCCTCTTTCACATTATAAGGTTCCCCAAAAAGATTCCATTGGGCCGTTATCAATGCAACGTCCAACTCTTGTCATACTATGGCTTTTAAGCATATCATAAGTCTTTCTTCGGCTTATAGACGTCCCCTTTCATCTTATAGAAATGTTGAAATGATGTTTATGTTTTCAATGAGAATTTGACTTTCTGGACTGCCGCAGATTTGAATTTATACACGTCTTTTCTACATATTATGTCTTGCGGAAATCCTTCGTTTATGGTTTTTCTTTAACGACGAATTTTTAAGTTATATCTATTTTTCATTTAGAACAATGTTTTTGTTAATAATAAAAAGTTGATGACAAATGATTGAAATGAAAGTGGAATCTATCATAAAATATAGTAAGGTGAAAATGGAAGCTTTTTTTCAGCAAATGACAGATATTGATAATATAAAATTTTTAAGTCTGGAGGCTGTCATGAACGGGCGTTTATATGAAATGTTAATTTATCCTTCCAAATCAGGCGATATTAAAATCAGTATTTACCGTGATGCAGTTGAATACCAAGTTTTCGCGGAAATTAATGACTGCTTTTCTGTCGGCCGTCATAAAAAGAAATTAGAAGCTGTGAGACGTGCTGTAAAAGAATTGATAGATGCATATGAGTCGATTAATCCTTAACGGTTTTCATCAACTTCGCCGAAGTGCACGAATTAATGGAAATGTTAAGGCGATGGGGGTGATTTCATGCTTGAAGGCTGGTTTTTATGGTTTATTCTCATATGGGTTGTGTTTCTTATAACTATGTTATCGATTGGCGGCTTCTTCATGTTTCGCAAATTTTTGAAACGGCTGCCGAAAGAAGACGGAAAATCTGAACTTGATTGGGAAGAGTATTATATTCAACAGACTCGGCATTTATGGTCAGAGGAACAAAAGACGTTGTTAGAAGAATTGGTTGCACCGGTTCCAGAGCTTTTCCGCGATGTTGCCAGACAAAAAATCGCAGCAAAAATCGGTCAACTGGCATTAGAAGAAAAAGCTCCATCTATTACGCAAGATTTAGTCATTCGAGGCTATATTATCGCAACTCCAAAACGGGACCATAAATTTTTAATTAAAAGACTAAAAGAAAAAAATATCGACTATTCCAAATATGAAGCACTCTTTTAAACAAAAACATAAGCCTTTCGGGGATTTGTCCCGAAAGGCTTATTTATATGGAATAAACGGTAACCTGCTTTAAACAGCCGGCAGCTATATGTATTTTTTACGTTCCGTTCAGTTGATTTTTCAGTTTTTTATACGAAATGAACATCGCAATTCTCCAAGGAACAATCATTCCAAAAGCCAGCAGCCAGAACATACCGCTTAATTCGCCAACATCGATAGACGCGCTTAAATAAGATTTTAGCAGAATTCGTACAACTAACAGACCAATCAAAATGTAAACAAAAGCTTTTGACCTTTTTAAATAGATTTCTTCTCCCCGAACTTCAAAAGTAGAGGTTTTTATTAAAAAAATCGAAAAAATCAGCCCGACTGTCAACGCCTCCAAAATTTCCATCGGCGTTATGCGGAATTGCGGAAATAAATACATAAGGGCTCCAGTGCTCATAAAGATCGGAGGCAAAATAATTTTTTTCGCTGTCGCCGGCTTTTTAGCAGCCTTTGTTCTGATCATAATTACGACAATGCCCATTAATACAGCCGTAATAGAAGACCAAATGACCATGCAGAACCATCCTTTTATTTTCAGCTTCTTTCTTTAATAATATTATAGAAAAAAAAGCAAAATGAAAAGGCTAATTCATAACTCTTTTGATGGCTTCCATCACACGATCTTCATCAAAAGGCTTTGTAATAAAATCGAGTGCTCCTGCTTCTATCGCTTCGATAACCATTTTTTGCTGTCCCATTGCCGAACATATAATGATTTTCGCATCCGGAAATTCCTGTTTAATTTTTGTAATAGCCTCAATGCCGTTCATTTTCGGCATTGTGATATCTGTGATTAATACATCTGGTTGTAATTGTTTGTATAATTGTACCGCTTCGATGCCGTTTTCTCCTTCTGCAACAACCTCAATACTATGCTTTTTCAAAATGTCCTTTAATGTTTCCCTTAAAAATTTCGCATCGTCAACGATCAATGCTTTCAAATTAATTCCACCTCAATTATCCTCGCAAACTAAATCCTTTGATATTATACTACTTTCTGTCACAAAAAAGTACCGAGAGGTTTAAAATATTGTCAAAAATCTCGTTTTTCTCTTAAATGACTAAAAATTAAAACCCGGTTGGTAAAAATATAAGAATTTTGTTCATCCAATTAATAATTTTAGTCATCCAATCAAAAAACAGCAGAATTCCCATGAAAATCATGAATATGCCTCCAATTTTCATGATTTTCACATTATGTTTTTTGATCCAATTCATCCGCCCGATGAAGAATGATAAAATAAAGAACGGTACTGCAAAGCCTAGCACATATGCTGTCATATACAGAACTCCAGAACTAGGATTGGTTGCCGCTAAACCGATTACTACCATAAGAATTGGGCCCGTACATGGAGTCCATCCAGCTGCAAACGCCATACCAATCAGAACAGATCCAAGAAATCCGGCTGGACGATTTTTGAATTCAATCCTTCTTTCCTTCATTAAAACATCAGGTTGAAAAACACCGAGAATAACAAGTCCAAAAAAGATAATGAGGATCGCTCCTATTTGTCTTATCAGATCTTGATAGTTCAAGAAAAAGTTTCCAATCAAGGATGTGCCGAATCCCATTGCGATAAAAATGGCAGAAAAACCAACTAAAAAAAAGAAAGTATGTAATAAGCTTCTTTTTTGCAGCATAGCGTTTTCAGTTTTCAACTCATTAACCGATACCCCAGTTATATACGATAAAAAAGCAGGATATAAAGGCAAGCTGCACGGAGAAATAAACGATAAAAAACCTGCTCCAAATGCTAAAAACACATTAATTTCCGACATTTTGCTGCTCCTTCCAAAAGATTTACCTCCATTCATTCTAACAGATCATTGAATAAATGTTTAAAAGAACGTTTGACATTTTCCGCACATTATTACAATGAACCTTCCTGCCATGAATACCATATTCTTACAACTTCTTACAACGAAAAAAGAATTAATCTTACCTTGAGAAAGGAAAGACTAATTCTTACTTCACAATTCCGTATAAAACAACGCATATATTAAATAGTATAGATAAAAATTACATGATGTCAAAAAATATGATTGGTCATCATGAACTAATTTAATGAAAAATCATTCAATAATGCCTGAAACGAAATTATTTTAATTGATTTTGCATCGCTTTCATCATTTGATTGATTTTCTTCTGGGACGGTTTCATTCCCATTTGCATCATCATCATTTTCAACATTTGTTCGTTAATAGGTGGATTTTTCTTCAAATAATTCATCATATACTTTCGAGCGATAAAAAAGCCTAGCGCTACGCCGGCAAGTAATGCCAGAACAGCGATTAATATCGCCAGCCAAAGTTCCATCTTATTTCCTCCTTCATGTTGTCTATCATACAGTGTACTAAACCATATGACATTATACAATATTTCATTAGCAAATTTCCGCAACTTTAGACAAATTTTCTTTCTTTAATCGGACTCAGCCACCCGTATCGTTCATTTGTAAAATCCATGGCAAAAAAATAAGGATCAAATTTTCCCAATATATCAAAAAACAATAACTCACCGTCAAAGCTGCCGGTACAAATCATTTCAATATACCGTTCCTTTAAAACCATAGTAGCTTGTCCTTTTTGATTTTCCATTTGGATGGCGTGAATCGATGATACCTTTTGATAATGGTTTCGATGAGACAAGAATGACTGAAGCAGCAAATCTATTTCTGAAATGGGAATGGCTCTTGAAATATAATTGACTTGCCTTTCCAATTGTTCAAAAATAGGATGCGTTTTCCTTGTCCAAAAAAATTCTTGATATAACTGAAAAATTTTCGATTCCCTATGATAAAAATGCTCAGCAAATTCCTTTTTTATCAAATACAAATAAAAGTGCCTCATGCGCTCACCTCATTGTTACATTCCTTTTTTGCTATTATAAAGCAAGGAATGTAAAAGGTTTGTCTTATGGTGGCGGATAGAGGCACTAATTTTGGCGATTATTTCCGAACTAATTCTTTTACTTTTTCGACAACATTTTCAACAGTAAAACCGTACTCGCTTATAATTTTTTCCCCAGGTGCAGATGCTCCAAACTTGTCGATAGCTAAGATTTCACCTTCAGATCCGACATAGCGCTCCCAGCCAAGCGAAGATGCCATTTCGATCGCAAGACGCTTCGTTACGCTGCTAGGAAGAACTGATTCTTTATAATCTTTTGATTGCTTTTCAAAACGGTCCCATGACGGCATGCTGACGACTTGCACATCAATTCCATCAGATGCAAGAATTTGTTGAGCTTTTATAGCTAATGCTACTTCTGAACCTGATGCAAGTAGAAGAGCATCCGGTTGATCCGATTTCGCCGGTGAAATGACATAAGCGCCTTTTGCAACACCTTCTTCAGCATTTTCTTTCGTACCTTTAATAGTTTCTAAATTTTGGCGCGTTAATACTAATGCAGTTGGTGTTGATTTAGATTCCAGCGCAGCCTTCCACGCAGCTCTTGTTTCATTTCCATCAGCTGGACGAATGACAGAAAGATTCGGCATTGCTCTCAAAGAAGCTAATTGTTCAATCGGCTCATGTGTTGGTCCGTCTTCTCCAACCGCTATGCTGTCATGAGTGAACACGTAAGTTACAGGGAGATTCATTAATGCTGCTAAACGAATCGCTGGCCGCAAATAGTCAGAGAAAACAAAGAACGTTCCGCCAAAAACACGTAAACCTCCATGCAGAGCCATACCGTTCAATGCTGCTCCCATGGCAAACTCTCTGACACCAAACCAAATGTTTCGTCCGCTGTAATCTTCCGCAGAAAAGTCTCCTGAACCTTTTATTGTCGTTTTGTTTGATCCAGCTAAGTCTGCAGATCCCCCAAAGAAATAAGGAACTTTTTCAGCTATTGCATTTAATACTTCTCCAGAAGAAGAACGGGTTGCAACGCTTTTTCCTTCTTCATAAAAAGGTAAAGATTGATCCCAATTTTCTGGCAATTCACCATTGATTGCTGCCTTTAACTCTTTTGCAAGTTCAGGATATTCTTTCTCATACTTTTCAAACAAATTATTCCATTCAATTTCTTTCTGCTTTCCACGTTCTTTTACATTTTTCTCAAAATGCTCATAAACTTCTGCTGGAACATAGAAATCTTCTTCAAATGTCCATGCATAGGCTTCTTTTGTCAATTTTGTCTCTTCTGGACCTAACGGCGAACCATGAACGGAAGAAGTGCCTGCTTTATTCGGCGAACCATATCCGATTGTTGTTTTTACTTCAATTAATGTCGGTCGTTGTTCATCCAATTTGGCTTCTTCAATGGCTTTCGAAATCTCTTCAATGTTGTTGCCGTCCTCAACGCGCAGCACTTGCCAGCCCATAGATTTAAAGCGCTCTTCTACATTTTCTGAGAATGATTTATTTAAATCCCCATCTAGGGAAATATCATTCGAATCATAAAGAACAATTAATCGTCCAAGCTTCAAGTGACCAGCTAAGGAAGCTGCTTCAGAGGAAATCCCTTCCATTAAGTCACCGTCACCGCATATGACGTATGTGTAATGATCAACAATATTGTATCCTTCTTTATTGTATGTAGCTGCTAAATGACGCTCTGCCATCGCCATTCCAACGGCCATTGCTATTCCTTGGCCTAATGGTCCAGTTGTTGCGTCAACGCCAGGTGTATGTCCGTATTCAGGATGTCCAGGTGTTTTGCTTCCCCATTGACGAAACGACTTAATATCATCCATGGAAAGATCATAACCCGATAAATGAAGCAAGCTGTAAAGCAGCATCGACCCATGTCCGGCAGATAAAACAAAGCGATCTCGATTAAACCAATTAGGGTTTTCAGGGTTAATGTTCATAAATTTCGTCCACAGCGCATAAGCCATTGGTGCGGCGCCCATTGGCATTCCAGGATGTCCGGAATTCGCCTTTTCAATCGCGTCAATGGATAATGTTCGAATCGTCATGATGGATAAATCTTGAATGGAATGAGTCACCATTATCATCCTCTCATCTGTATTTTCAGTTTATAATCTTATCTTTATTGTTGTAATAAGGCAACACCCCATCCATTAATGCAGCCTTTTATTTTTTAATTTTTTCAATTTTTCCGGTGTAACATCATTACCTTTCGGATCAATCACTGTAACATTTTTTAAGGTGTTTTGAAAATCCCGACGAAACGACTCTAAATATTCCTGCCTTAATTGCTGCTGCTCAAGCTTTTCCTCTTGCGTCAATCCTTCTGACTTAGACTTTTTAGATAGTTCATTAATACGGTTAAGTTTTTCTTTTGAAATCATAAGCTGAACCCCTTGTATATTTTTGCCGCGCTCTTTTATCATACTAAATGCAACCACTAATGACAACAATTATTGCTATGATTCTCCTTTTTCTGACAAAAATTGTTGATATCTGCGATGGACAGTAGCTTTTGAAACGTCATAGCCGAATCCTCTTAACGTTGCCGCTATTTCTGAAAATGTCAGGCCGTTTTTCCGCAATCGGTCAATCTCCTCGATCGGAACTTCTTTTCGCTCTCTTTTATAGGAAGAATTTCTATTCTTTAAATTTTTTTCAGGCCTGTACCCATTTTGTATAGCTCTCAACATTCCCCGCTTTATTTTCAAATTATGAATTTTTCGTTGATATTCTTCGACAATTCCTATGATTTCAAGCACCATCGTGTCTGATTCAGACAGTTCCATCTCCCCGCGATGGGCAGCGGTGAAAATTTTCACACCTTGTTTCAAAATGGAATGGACAATGGCGATTTTGGCATTCCCTCTACCAATTCTTGTTTCATCCTGTATTAATACCGCTTCAATATCTTTCTCCTCAATCAATTCCAGCAGTTGAAAAACCCCTTCACGATCAACATCATACCCGCTCGCTTTTTCTTCTATCACTTCAACAACTTCCATACCGTTTTCAGCTGCGAGCTTTAACAGCTCGTCCTTCTGTCTTTTCAAAGATGTTTCCTGCTCATCTTTTTCAGTGCTGACTCTTGCATAAACGACTGCTCTCATGTTAAATGCTCCTTGCGGTTATTCTTTGTTTGCCAAATATTCAGCATTGTAGTATTTATTTTTTTCAATCGGAATGACGATTGTTTCCCCCGGTTTTACAACAAGGCTTTGGAGATTGTTTCGCTCCTGAACCCATTTAACAAACTCTGAATGAGACATATTGTCATATTCTTTATATTCATCAGCGATTTTCCACAAACTGTCCCCTTCCTTCACTTGAACCTCCAAATAATGATCGAGCTCTTCCCTTTCTCCAGTATACGAAATCGCCAAAACTGCCGCCATGATGACAAGGAAAAAAGAAACGATGTAAGACCATGATAATTTATCCATTTAGAACCGCCCCCTGAAACAGAATATTTGTTCGGTTTTTTGTTTTTAAGTATAAAAGGGAACACATGTTTCTGTCAAGCAAATATTCGAACTTACGTTTGCTTTTTTGGAAAAATCATGCTATAATCGACACAAATTGATATGACTGAGGTGCTTGACATGTCAACAAAATTATCTAAGAGACAACAAGATATTTTGAACTTCATTAAGGAGGAAGTAAAAAAGAAAGGATACCCTCCCTCTGTAAGAGAAATCGGCGAAGCGGTCGGTCTTGCCTCCAGTTCAACTGTTCACGGGCATTTAGCAAAGCTTGAGAGCAAAGGACTGATTAGAAGAGACCCCACAAAGCCGAGAGCCATTGAAATTTTGGACGATGATGGCAACCACCTTCTAACAAACAATGTGATCAACGTGCCGGTCATCGGAAAAGTGACGGCTGGTATTCCGATCACTGCCGTTGAAAACATCGAAGAATATTTTCCGCTTCCGAATCATATTGCATCAGGTGATGATCAACTTTTCATGCTTGAAGTAGTCGGAGAAAGCATGATCGAAGCAGGCATTCTGGACGGAGATTTAGTTATTGTCAGACAGCAGCAAACAGCCAATAACGGCGACATCGTTGTCGCGCTCACAGACGACAATGAAGCGACCGTAAAAAGGTTTTTCAAAGAAAAAGACTTTATTCGGCTTCAGCCGGAAAACCCAACAATGGAGCCGATTATTTTAAAAAATGTGACAATACTCGGAAAAGTGATCGGGTTATACCGTTCCATACACTGAATATTCGATGTCTCAAAACAGGTGAGGCATCCTTTTTCTTTTTATAAAATTTTCAAAATTCCCTCTCTTAGCGATGTTAAATTTTTAAAAATGTTTTCTAATCAATATGTATGCAGACAAGCTAGATTCAATGAAACAAATTTCAGGCGCCTTCTCCGCGCCTGCATGCAAAGCTATTATGCAACAATTCTCAACAGTCATTGTTTTTTGATTTATTTTGTTGTAGAATTTTTTATTGTAGATTTCGCTTCCTTAGCCAGTGCCGGGATGATTTACTGAATTGTTTGAATTCTTCTAACTGCTTAAATTTTAGGTATAGGAGAGGTGCTATGAATCAATTACTTATGAAACAAAGTGAATTGGAAAACGCAAAGCAATATGTCAATGAAGTATTTCAATCCGTGCAAGAAAAAAATCCGAATGAGCCTGAGTTTCTTCAAGCTGTAAAAGAAATATTTGACTCGCTTGTGCCTGTATTTGCTCAACATCCTACATATATAAAGCACGGAATACTTGAAAGAATTGTTGAGCCGGAAAGATTGATCATTTTTCGCGTTCCATGGGTGGATGACGAAGGAAAAGTGCGTGTAAACCGCGGATTTAGAGTGCAATATAATAGTGCAATTGGGCCATATAAAGGAGGCTTGCGCTTTCACCCGACCGTCAACGCCAGCATTATTAAATTTTTAGGATTTGAACAAATCTTCAAAAATTCATTGACTGGGCAGCCGATCGGCGGAGGAAAAGGCGGATCTGATTTTGATCCGAAAGGTAAATCAGATGGGGAAATTATGAGATTTACACAAAGCTTTATGACAGAGCTTTACAAACATATTGGACCAGATATTGACGTTCCTGCCGGTGATATTGGAGTTGGCGCAAGAGAGATCGGATACTTGTTTGGCCAATATAAAAGAATACGCGGCGGATTTGAAGCTGGTGTGTTAACCGGAAAAGGCATTGGTTACGGCGGAAGCCTAGCGAGAACCGAAGCTACAGGGTATGGAACTGTTTATTTTGTTGAAGAAATGCTTAAAGACCATGGATTAAGCTTCAAAGGAAGCACAGTTGTTGTCTCTGGTTCTGGGAACGTTGCCATATATGCGATTGAAAAAGCAACACAATTAGGTGCAAAAGTTGTCGCATGCAGCGACTCTGATGGCTACATTTTTGATAAAAATGGAATTAATCTTGAAACGGTTAGAAGGTTAAAAGAAGTTGAAAGAAAAAGAATTAAAGAATATGTAAATGAACATCCTCATGCAGAATATTATGAAGGCTGTTCCGGAATTTGGTCCATTCCGTGCGATATTGCCCTCCCATGCGCTACTCAAAATGAAATCGATAAAAAAGCAGCTGAACTCCTTGTTTCCAACGGACTCAAAGCTGTTGGAGAAGGCGCCAACATGCCGTCTACATTAGAAGCGATCGACGTGTTTTTATCAAACAATATTCTTTTTGGACCTGCAAAAGCTGCTAACGCAGGCGGAGTTGCTGTTTCAGCATTAGAAATGGCTCAAAACAGCGCAAGATTATCTTGGAGCTTTGAAGATGTCGACGCAAAATTACGTGATATCATGAAGAACATTTACCGAAATTGCGTCAACGCTGCAAATGAATACGGCTGCTCCGGAAATCTTGTCGTCGGCGCTAACATTGCAGGATTTAAAAAAGTCGCTGATGCAATGGTAGAACAAGGAGTCATTTAAAAGATAGAAAAATGGTCATTTCCATCATTTATTCTTTATAGTGAGTAAACATATATGATAATCGCTAAAGCTTTACCTACCCTGCTTTGGCGATTCATCATGCTCACTATAATACCCCATCTTAACTTGAGTGAATAGAAATTGACATCACACCGATCCAAATTCACTCTTCTTTATTTCCACGATTGGATCAAATTTTTCCCTATCAGTGTATCCCATTCAATGAGAGAATTGAAGTTTTATGTCAGATTATCTTACATATTTTTTTTACGCTGATGCCTGGATTGATTATCTCTTTTTCTTTTTAAATAAAAAAGACAGATTGCACTGATGTTTGTTTTTCTGCTTCTTCTCTTATTTACTCTCAATATTTTGTATCATCAAGTATAAAATTTATAGAAACAAAGTAACTGCTATTAAAATTGATTTTTCCAATTAAAGCATTTTATTATTGATATGGTTGCTCCTTCTATCCAGCGCCAATAACCTTCAGCACAAATACTTGTTCATCTAAAAAACACCGAATACGGCTGCCCATCCTCCAATGAAACGGCGGTATTTTCACTGACTGACTTTGGATAAGACGATTCGTTGACGATGTACTACCGACTTTACATGCATCACGTAAAAATGCTAAACTGAACGCAGACAAAATCGACATGCGCCCTAACCGAAAATACAGATCTTTTGCAACGCAAACATATTTCTGGAAGTCATTCGGGGGGGGGGAACAAAATGATTTATCATTTAGCAGGAAAACTTGCAATATTGATCATTAAAATTTTTAGTTTGCTAGAAGTCAAAGGCAAGCAGCATATTCCGGCAGACCATCGTTTTATTGTTACATGCTCTCATCGCAGCTGGGTAGATGTAGTCTTGCTCGCCGCAGCACTTTTTCCAATTCATGTCCATTATATGGCCAAAAAAGAATTGTTTCAGAACACGCTCATAGGTTGGTTTTTGAAAAAGATGCATGCTTTTCCAGTTAATCGTGAAAATCCTGGACCGAGCGCACTAAAAATTCCTTTGAAACTGTTAAAAGAAAATAAAGTTGTTGGAATTTTCCCGAGCGGCACAAGAACAGACGAGGAAGTTCCTTTAAAAAGAGGCGCGGTTACAATTGCGATGAAAGCCGGCGTTCCCATATTGCCTGCAACCTATCATGGTCCAAAAAGTTTAAAAGATTTTTTTGCCGGAAAAAAAGCTGTCGTTGCATTTGGCGAACCAATCTATTTAGAGAAAAATGCAAATCAAATTGATGATGCGCTTCAACAGCTTGAACATAAGCTGAAAGCTCTTGAAAAAAGCATAAACGACTAAACATTGACGTTTCTGATCAGCTTGTCATTTTTAGACAAACTGATCAGAAAGCTAAAGGCGAAGTAAAGTTCTGATATTTTCATTTATCGATCTAGTTCGATCCACTTATTTGTCTTCAAAGGCGGTTTGTACGCACGAAGTTTATCTATTAATATAGAGGGATTGTCTGCAAAAATCATAAACTGTTTATGCGTTTCAGGCATGAAACCTCCCTCTACCGCATTCTCAATCATCTGTTTTACCGGCGTGTAATAGTCATCGATATTTAACAACGCCACAGGCTTTTCATGAATCCCAAGCTGCCCCCAGCTAACCGCTTCAAATATTTCCTCAAAAGTACCATAGCCTCCGGGAAGAGCAATGAACGCATCTGAAAGCTCTCCCATTTTTGCTTTCCGCTCATGCATATCATTGACTTCATAAAGCTGAGTGAGATGCTTGTGGACAACCTCTCCTTGAAATAAATTCGTCGGCATAACGCCCAATACGGTGCCTCCTAACTCTAATACGGTGTTTGCAATCACTCCCATCAGACCAATGCTGGAGCCTCCATATACGAGCTCAAGCCTGTTTTTTACCAATTCTTCTCCTAGTTTGATAGCTGCTTCTTTATACTTAGGATTTGTTCCCGGATTCGATCCTGCAAAAACACAAACACGTCTCATATTACCACTCCTGCTTCTTCTCTAAACGTTCTGACGAATGAGAAAGTCCTATTAAAAGCTGTGAATGGGATATTTCCATCACAGCTTTTTTGCAAAATTATTGAAAAATCTGACTGATTTTCTCTATTTCTTCCTTTGTTAACTGGACATCTAACGTTTTTAAATTGTCAAGTACCTGTTCCGGCTTCTTCGCACCAGGGATGATCGCATCGATGGAATCGACCGTTAAATACCATGCTAGCACAACGTGAGCAATTTCAGCATTTTTCGCTTCTGCGATTGGACGCAATTGCTCGACTTTTTCGAGATTACGCGCAAATGCTTCCCCTTGAAACAAAGGATTTTGTGCACGTGAATCATTGAACTTCGCATCTTTCGAATATTTTCCGCTTAATAGACCTGAGGCAAGTGGAAAATATGGTATAAACGATATTCCATTTTCCGCTGTGTAAGGAAGCAAATCTTTTTCTGCTTGTCGTTTAAATAAGTTATATTCGGACTGAATTACATCGACATACCCATCTTTGTTCGCTTCCTTTAATTGTTCGAGCGAGAAGTTCGATACACCGATCGCACGAATTTTCCCTTCATCCTTAAGCTTCTTCAATTCACCGACAGCTTCATCCTTCGGTGTCGTTTCGTCCGGAAAATGAATGTAATATAAATCTATGTAATCCGTTTTTAAGCGTTTCAGGCTGCCCTCGACCGACTCGCGAAGGAAATCGGGAGAGTTATCAAGAACAACTTTTCCGTCTACAAATTTGTGAGCACCTTTAGTAGCAATGACTACTTCATCACGACGGCCAAACTCCTTGACGACTTCACCGATAATTTCTTCCGAACGCTCAGGACCGTAATAAAATGCCGTATCCAAAAAATTTATTCCATGATCCAAAGCTGTACGAACGATTTCTTTCCCAGTTTCATCGTCAAGGTTTGGAAAAATGTTGTGCCCGCCAACAGCATTTGTTCCAAGTCCGATTGGGTTCACATATATATCGGTCTTGCCTAATCTAGTCTTTTTTGTCACAATATTTCAACTCCTTTCATTTACATTATAACAAATTCTATCAGAAAAATCAGTTTTTTAACTAATAAGCTATTAAATATTATTATGGCTTTATAAATGAAATTATGAAAGGATTCTTTTATTCATTTTCAAGCAGCAGTTGCTCGACTGTTTATTGTTTGTTCCATTATGTTCAAATTCTTGAGGTTGTCTAAAGCATCATAAAAATATCTTAAGCAACTGCAGCCTGCTGCAATAACAAAATAAAGAGGCTCCCAAAAGTAGGGTTAACTGACTTTTGGGAGCATTATTTTAGAGACTTATCGGACATACAATTTTTTTCAATCTTTTTATATCCTTCAGAAGTCTTATGAAGGACTTTTCTTTTGCTCTCTTTCTTCATTAGGTTCTTCAAAAGTTTTATGACGGACATTCAGCACATACAATCGCTTCTTGTTGGACTTCATTGCCTCTATAAAGAACATTTATAAATTTTATTTCATTATTTTTGTCCTTCACAGTTGTATTTCTCAAAATCTTTCATTTTAGGAACTCATCGGACAGCCCCACTGTTTGCTTGAAAGCAATTCCGTCCTTTACTTTCAATCTTTTTATTTAGAAGGATATTCTTTTTTTCGGCAATTATATCAATTAATTAAAACAGATAAAGCATTACTGAAAAATTGCAAATTAATGCCTCTGTCAAAACATTTATTTTGCGAATACTTATCTTGATTTCATAAAATCCACCGAACGCTCACGATTTTCTATTGTAAATCTTGTGGAATTCGGCAGCTCTGTTAATATATTTGATGCACAAGGTTCAAAGTTGATAAACATTTTTTCAAATATAAGAACTCCCGCACTTTGACGAAACTTTTTGCATTACGGATCATTTTTGATCCGCTTTGCGTGGAATTAAGCAGCTCTTTTGATATATGATGTACGAGCCTTGAGAATGACAAACATTTACAAATGAAAGAGCACGCCCAATTTCCTTCCGCATTTTGTTATAAACATTTTGGAATGACGGCTAATTGATTGCTGGCAACATTTTGATCCAATTTACTTGCTTTTATTGGTATCTTTCACAGCTTATTTTTGATAAAGCTGCCGGTACCAATTGGATGCTGCCTGAACTTCTGATAAAGTCAGCTCATGTCCTCCATTTTCCCAATGCAAGTGCACATTCGCGTTGTTATTTTCTAAAAATGTTTTAAGCTCTATTGATTCTTCAGGAAAGCAAATTTGATCACGCTTTCCAGCTGCAATAAAAACGTTTTTTCCTGAAAGATCCGGCAGATCCATCCCTCTTCTCGGCACCATCGGGTGATGCAAGATGGCTCCATTTAGCGCATCCCGAAAATGGAATAAAAGGCTGGCTGCTATATTTGCTCCGTTGGAATAACCGATTGCGATTACAGAATTTCGATCAAATCGATATGTTTGTGCTGCTTCATCTAAAAACGAGTTTAATTCCTTTGTACGGAAAACAAGATCTTCTTCATCAAAAACTCCTTCGGCAAGTCTTTTAAAAAAACGCGGCATTCCATTTTCAATTACATTTCCGCGCACAGCTAAAATCGATGCTTCTGGATCAATAATTTCTGCAATGGGAAGAAGATCAAACTCATTTCCGCCGGTTCCATGCAGCAATAGGAGAGTCGGTTTTGCCGGATTGCTTCCTTTTTGAAAAATATGTTTCATCGTTTTTTCTCCTTCTCAGCGTTTATTAAGCATTACTTTTCTTATTCGTCAAGGTTACGGACTTCCACTGGCATCAACTTATTTTCCAACCGTTCCCGATACTTTTCGTAACGCTCCGGAAGCTTTAATTCTTTTCCAAGTGCATCTAAAGATTCATCAATTGCAAAACCCGGAGGATCTGTTGCAATTTCGAACAAAATTTCACCATGCTCTCTGAAATAAATAGAATGAAAATACTTTCGATCCTGAACTGGCGTTACCCTGTATCCATTTGATTCTAAAGATGTTTTCCATTCTAATTGATCGTTGTCGTCATTTGCCCGAAGCGCGATATGATGGACTGTTCCAACCCCCATGATGCCGCGTCCGGAAGAAGTAATTTTTACATCAACGACATTGCCGATTTCACTTGGAGACTGAAAACGAATAAAATCTCCTTCCCTTCCAATTCGTTGAAGTCCAAAAATATTCTCCAACAACTCTGACGTTTTTTCAGGAAATGATGAATATAATACGGCGCCGCCAAATCCTTTAATGGCAACATCAGAGGTGACATGGCCAAATTCCCATTGATTTAATTCTCCTTCTTTTCGTTCCACTAGCTCAATGTTCAAACCGTGCGGGTCTTGAAATACAAGCAGTGACTCACCAAACCGTTCTGTCATTGTAAACGGAATTCTAAATTTATCTAGTCTTTCTTGCCAAAAGCTCATGGAACCTTCTGGTATCACATAAGAAGTTACACCCACCTGACCATTGCCGATTTTTCCTTGATACGCATCAGGCCAAGGAAAGAAAGTAATCAGTGTCCCTGGCTTTCCTTCTTTATCCCCGAAATAAAAATGGTACGTGCCGGGATCATCGAAATTCACAGTTTTTTTAACTAACCTCAGCCCTAAAACTCCAGCATAAAAATCAATATTTTCCTGCGGATGGCCGACAATAGCAGTAATATGATGAATTCCAGCTGTTTTCTTTTTCATCTTTGATTCTCCTTTATTATTTTCTTTACGCGATTCGTTTTTGTAAATCAATCATTTTAACGGGTCATTATTTCGAATTAAAATATCTCGAATTAAATTATTTTTAATTAAAAATAATTTTATCAAATCTTTCATTTATTGTCAAAATGCTGATCTGTTGAATTTTTCATCTCTTTTCGTTCCGTATTCACTAAAATACCATCCTTACCAAAATGAAAGCAATCGCAAGAGCAGCGTTTGAATGCGAAGAGAAACCTCCCTCTCCTCTTGCGCGCAAAATCGTTACAGAAATTGTTGTTCTGGCCGCAGCAAGGGCAATTGGCCGTTCCATAAATTTTTTTGTGATGGCTCGGCAAACACAGTCGAATTTAAGATTGGTGATGAACACGCAACATCCTGAAAGTAGCCGGCATCCGCCAGCTGCTTTCAGATAAACCGAAAACATGCAAAAGCAAATTGCTTTTTGCAGACTGATCGGAATGACCGTTGCAATTTAATATTAGTAAATCCGTATGGCTTTAGCAAATGTAGACAAATGAAGTTGAATACCGTAACCGGACAGGTATCATTTCTGATCTTCTTTTTTATCATCTAATTCAAAAAACTCAGCAAAATCCATTAACGAAGCATCTTTGTCTTTTAACGCCAATTTTGCTAAGATGATTTCGAGAAGACATAAGCCAATTAAAATAAGTAATCCTTTCATCATATTCCTCCCCCCCCCTCAAACTCATCTCTTTGTCAACATCAACATAATGTATGAAACGCGTTTCAGGTCAAGGATTTTTAAAAGAAAGGGATATTTCATGGCAACGATTCGTGATATTGCAAAGCTTGCAGGTGTTTCTGTTACAACGGTTTCGAGAGTTTTAAATAATCATCCATATGTCAGTGACGAAAAAAAAGAAGCGGTTTTAAAAGTGATAGAAGAAATCAACTATAAACGGAACATTCATGCAGTCCACTTGTCTAGAGGCTTTTCAAATTTGATCGGCGTCGTCCTGCCTAAAATCGATCATCCTTATTTTAGCAGCATTGTGGAAGGGATTTCGGAGGAAGCGATCAAGCATCATTTGCAGCTTGTTCTCTTTCAAACGAATTATGAACCAGCAAAAGAGCTTGAAGCATTGGAATTGTTGCGGGGAACCTTATTGGATGGTGTCATTTTTTGTTCAAGAGCCATTTCCTTTGATGTATTGAAAGAATATAAAAATGCTGGACCGATCGTTCTTTGCGAAGATTCAGACCAAAGCCATTTCCCTTCTTTGAGCATTCCGCATGAACAGGCATTTCAGTTTGGTTTGGACTATTTAATTTCGAAAGGTCATACGAAAATTGCATTTACTTTAGGACGAATGGAAGGGCCAAACAGTAAAAAAAGAAGAAAAGCCTATAAAACAAAAATGAAGGAATTAGGCGAACCGATTCGAAGCGAGTGGATCTTCGACAAATGCCTATCGATCACTGACGGCAAACAGCTTATGGAAAAGCTTCAGCATTTAGAGAAAAAACCGACTGCCTTTTTTGTTACAAACGATCAAGTGGCAGCAGGTATCTTATTAAGTGCCGAACAATATAAAATAAAGATTCCTCAAGACATTGCCATCTTAAGCTTTGATAATCAGCCTATTGCCGACATCATGGGAATCACTACTATTGAAATCCCAATAAGAAAAATGGGGAAGCTTGCGGTGCAATCGATTATTCATTGTAAAGAAAAACGGGAGCAAACAAATAAGAAGATGACTCTCCCCTTTCGGTTAATTGAGCGGAAAACTGTGTAACCCATGAAGAAGGATGCCCCCTCTTTAGAGTTCAAATCATTCCTGCCAAACGATCATCTGCAAAAACCGAAGCAGCTTGGCAGGATTTTTCATTTGATTTTGTAATCATTTTGACGATTTGCATGCGTCTTTTTCCATATTCCGTTTTCTTTTGACGTTCAGTGTGAAATTCATCGATTACTACTCAAAGCTGGTTAACAACTTGTCTGCATACTTACTCCCCTTTTTGGCCGACAGCAAAGTGTACGTCAATCACAAATGGCCTTACAGATGTTTTCAATTGCATAGCAATGAAAATCCTTAAAATTGGAGTGTTATTTTCCCAAACCGCTTTTTAAAACAATTTTCCTACTCCGTTAATTTTCTTCTTATCAGCAAGCTTGCGATCACGATGCTCAAAATATTTGCTGCATAAACAAACGCTTCATTTCCGTCAACCATCGAGTTGAATTTGTAAAAAAAGTGCGGCCATGGTATAAGTTCGCCGTTTGTCACGTATTCGACAACCGTATAAATGGCAATGAATCCGAACGCCATTTCTACATTTTTGACCAATAAAATCAATAACGCACCAATCAGCAAAAAATTCAACCCGAGCAGCAAGGCGAATAAAATTAAATGCCAAGGCACATCCGCTAGATTACGGAAGAAAAACAACAAGATCATTAACAGATTCATCACGGTGTAATATCGCATTAAATCAATAACGGCGTGCTTTTTATACAGATTGATCAATGTTTCCCATGCCCCGTCCTCCCTTCTAACCATGATCCTAAGCAGAACATAATCATTGAAAGGAAATCGAAATACGCCTCAAGTCGTAGTTCAAAATATGCCTCAGGTTCGTTATGAGCAGCGACCACAAAAGGTAAGATGAAAATTGAAAGGAGGTCATTCAAATTATGAAAAAAATCGGTTTGTTCATCGCAGGTGCAATAGCCGCAATAGTTTTAATCGCCAATCTCGGCTCAATCGTCGGACTTCTTATCAGTTTGCTTGTTCTATACTTTTCGTTTAAACAATTTGTGAAATCCGACAAAAAATCAAAAAAATGGTTTTGGGGGATTGTCGGGCTGATTGCACTATCTGTTTCAGCTGCAAATGTCCCAGCTATTCTCGGTTTAATCGCCGCATATGTGCTTTATCTCATTTTTAATAATTGGAAAAAATCGAATGATCCGTATGTGTCAGACGATCCATTCACCAATTTTGAAAAACAATGGGAATCACTAAAACGACAATAAATGGAGGAGAAAAAATGAGCATATTTACGAGATTAAAAAATGTGATTATGGCCGATTTACATGATTTATTGAATGAACAGGAACAAAGGAATCCAATTGCGCTATTAAATGAATATTTGCGCCAATGTGAAAAGGAAGTTGAAAAGGTTCAAAAACTAATCGAACGCCAACGATTATTAAAACAAGAGCTGTTAAGAGAATACAACCATGCTGAACACTTAAAAGAAAAAAGAAAATATCAAGCCGAAATTGCGTTGAAAGCGCAAGAAGAAGAATTGCATCAATTTGCCATCAACGAGCAGCAGCAGTATGAGGAGCGTGCATCAAAATTAAAACAAGCGCTTGAACAAGCAACGAAACAGCTCATTGACTTAGAACATAAATATGAAGAAATGAAACATAAATTAAAAGATATGCATATAAAGCGCATGGAGCTGATGGGACGAGAAAATATTGCACGCGCCTACTCCCGGATCAACCAAGTTCTTGAGCAGCATAATTCCGAAAAGAACCATTTTGTTCGCTTTGCTGAAATAGAGAATTACCTTGATGAACTGGAAAATCGAATCAACAACAGATACGATACATTAACATTTGATGCAAGAATCGCAAAGCTTGAAAAAGAATTAAAAAATCAAGAAACGGATTCAAATTCTTAACGTAAATTGTTATGCTATAAGGGCGTAGTTCTCTACGCCTTTCCATATTTATGTTCACACTAATAGGAAGGAGAGGAGCCTCGTGTTTCATCAATCGAAAATAGATTTTACAAAATGGATTTTCGTCATTGGCATCATCTTATTCATCGCAGAGCTTTTATTTTTCAATGGTGAGGCCCTTTTCTTCCTAATGATGATGATTTTTTGCGTATATATTGGAAGAAAAAGAATGCCGAAAAAATCAGGATTATTGTTATTTTGGATCGGAATAATTGGCGGCGTTCTATCTTTTTTCAATATGTTTACATTCCGACTGCTTCTATTTGCTGTTTTCATTTACTTTATTTTTCACTATGTTCAAAACAAGCAGGTAGCTGCTAAAAAGTCTCCTAAAATTGAAGAAGCAGATCCAATCCTCTCGCAAGAAGAGACATTTTCCAAAACGCCTCTTTTTCAAAACAGATTGTTCGGAACGCAGCGAACCGAAGAACAAATATACAAATGGAACGATGTCAACATTCAAACAGGCATCGGCGATACAGTAATAGATTTAAACTATACGATTCTTCCGAAAGGTGAAGCGGTGATTGTCATCCGAAAGCTTATCGGCAATATCGAAATAATTGTTCCTTACGAGCTGGAAGTGTCCGTCCACCATTCCGGTTTCATCGGCTCCTACTCCATTTTTGATTATAGTGAACCGAATGTATGGAACGAAACAATTCGATATGAGTCCAAAAACTATCATGAATCTGCCCAAAAAGTGAAAATCATCACCTCTATAACCTTTGGCAGAATAGAGGTGAAAAGAACATGAATGTATTGCAAAGACAAATTATTATCTGCTTAGTAACATCAGTAGTCACTTTTTTATTTTTCACTGTTTCGCTTTTGCTTACGTTCCTGTTTCCTAATTGGACATTACTATGGAAACAAAAAATTCTTGATATTCCGTTTATCCTCTTCACGTTCGTAATCAGCAGCGCCATCGGCTTGCTTTTCGGCATTCTATTCGGACTTCCTTTTAAAGATAAACTACACAAGATTGAAGACAAACTAAAAAAAATAACAAAAGGAGAAACGGTTGAACAAAATGAACATATAAACATTAAAGAATTAGATGAAATCAACCTTCGAATTGACCAAGTGCAGCATCATCTCATTGAACAGACGAAATTAACGCAAAAACTTGCAGGTGAAAACGCAAAAGAACAAGAAAAAAGATTGGAAGAAATCATTTCACAAGAAAGGCAAAGGCTGGCACGCGAGCTGCATGACTCTGTCAGTCAAAACTTGTTTGCAGCCTCGATGCTCATTTCTGCTGTTAAAGGAAACAAGGAAAAAATCGATGAAGGAACGAGCAAACAAATCCATTTAGTTGAAGAAATTATTCAGCAGTCCCAGCTTGAAATGCGCGCTCTTCTTTTGCATTTGCGGCCTGTCCCTTTAAAAGGTAAATCTTTGCAAACTGGAATTGAAGAACTGCTCACAGAGCTGCGGCAAAAGGTGCCGATGAACATCCAATGGAAGACAGAGCAATTTCCTCTAGATAAAGGGATTGAAGACCATTTATTCCGCATTTTGCAAGAATCGGTGTCAAACACTCTTCGCCACGCCAAAGCGAATACACTTGAAGTATTGCTGATCAAACGGAAAAATATGGCCATTTTACGGATTGTCGACGATGGTGTAGGATTTGACGTTCAATCGGCAAAATCAGGAGCATATGGTTTGCAAAACATGTATGAACGTGCAGCCGAAATCGGCGGAACATTGCAAATTGTCAGTGTCCCTCATGAAGGAACTAGATTGGAAATAAAAGTACCGTTGTTAACAGATGAAGGTGATAAAAATGATTAAAGTATTACTAGTTGATGATCATGAAATGGTAAGAATCGGCGTTTCGGCTTTTTTATCGTCCCAGCCTGACATAGAAATCGTCGGCGAGGCTGATAATGGCAAAAAATGCATTGAACTAGCTTTACAATTAAAGCCTGATATTATTTTAATGGACCTCGTCATGCCGGAAATGGACGGGATTGAAGCGACAAAAGAAATACTTCATCAATGGCCAGAGGCAAAAATCATTATTGTCACAAGCTTTCTCGATGATGAAAAAGTCTACCCTGCCCTTGAAGCCGGTGCTGTCAGCTATATGTTAAAAACTTCAAAAGCAGACGAAATCGCCGATGCGATCCGTTCAACATATCAGGGACAATCTGTCTTAGAGCCTGAAGTGACAACGAAAATGATGGCAAGAATGAATAAAAAACAAAACCGCCATCCTCATGAAGAATTAACAAACCGAGAAATGGAAGTGCTGCTTTTAATGGCTCAAGGGAAATCAAATCAAGAAATTGCAGATGAGTTGTTCATTTCATTAAAAACCGTCAAAGTTCACGTCAGCAACATTTTAAGCAAACTGGGCGTTCAAGACCGCACCCAAGCCGTCATTTATGCGTTCAAGCATTCGCTAATCAAGTAAAATTGACAAAAAGCGAAGAAAAGAGAAAGTGGAATGGTTTTTCACCGAAGCACAAATACAGGAAATTTCATTCGAAATTTATTTATCATTTTACATATATAATCAAAACAAAAAAATTGCTAGTTTTCCCATCCTAATAGAAGATCACATACGTAAGCGATGTTATTCATCTCCCAAATGAATGCATATTCGTCGACAAAAGCAAATATAAACATGTGAACGCTTGATAAAATCGGCTAAAAATAATTCAAAAATCTCAAGCGAAACGATGGCGGAAATCGAAATAATCGGTAAAAGAAATCAGAAATCTTCCTATTCGTTTTCCGCCAAAAACTAGTTTTCTCTTAAAAAAACAATAGATGAACAAAAGTCCTAGCATGACTATCTAGGCTGCCGAAAAATAGCAGCCTTTCCTTGCAGATAGCATATTAAATAAGCCTTTTGTTTCTAGCTTTAGGGACAGTGTAAAATGAAATTCATAATAAGGTTCTTCTGCTCGAAACTTGAAAAAGACGTAATTTTCCCCCAACAGTATTCCGGCTTTTATCGTATATATGGAGCATGCTCTTTTTCCAATGCATCTTGCAGCCATCTCGGATGCATCGTTAAAAGGTTTTCCGGCAGATCGTTTGGAGCGAAAAATCGTGCATCAAGCGTTTCATCTGTTTTTTGACGCAGCGTGCCTCCAATGATTTTGCACTCAAAGCAAGTTGTAATAAAGTGGCTGATTTCGCCATTTGGGTATAAAAAAATTTGTGAATCCGGATCTGAGTAAATACCGATCAACCGAGTTACCTCCACTTCAAGACCTGTTTCTTCATAAATTTCTCTTATAATTGCTTCTTCCACCTTTTCTCCCGGCTCTACATGCCCTGATGGAATGCTCCATAGTCCGTTATCCGACCGTTTTAATAGGAGAACTTGCTGCTGTTCATTAAAAATAATTCCCGCCACTCCTGCTTCGATCCGCTCCGGCCATGCAAAATCACGCGTATTCCATTGTTTAATTTTGACACGATCATCAAATAAAGACTGCAAATTGCCGATCACCGCATCCGGATTGCGGTAATCCCCGGGAGATGGAAACGGTGCATTCTTCCCGTTGGAAATTAAAATCGCTTGAATCCCTGCTTGATGAGCACCTAATATATCAGTTAACGGGTTATCGCCGATCATAACCACTTTTGCTTTAGACGAAATCGATTCAATCGCTTTCTGAAACATAAATGGATTCGGTTTGCCGACAATGTACGGTTTTTTCCCGGTTGATGCTCGTATCATTTCAGCAACAGCTCCTGTTGCAGGCAAAGGACCTTTCGAAGTAGGGAAACTCATATCGGCATTCGTTGCAATAAACTTCGCACCATTATGTATTTGTTTTACCGCTTCCTGAATATCGTACAAAGATACATTGCCGCTCCAGCCGACAACAACGGCTTCTGCCTGCTCTTCACCCTTTACAACCATTACTCCTGCTTGACTGCACTCGTGCTTTAAATGATCGTCCCCCAGCACATAGGCACTGCGAATATTTTGTTTTCGCAAATATTGAGCTGTCAACCAAGCGGATGTAATGATTTCCTCTGGACTTGCTGTAATCCCCATTCGCTTGAGCCGTCCGGCAATTTTTTCTCTCGTTGTACAAGGATCATTTGTAAGAAACCGAATCATTTTCTTTTCTTGACGCAAGCGCCGCAAAGATTCAACTGCCCCAGGAAGCGGATTTTCTCCTATGTAAATCACTCCGTCCAGGTCAAATAAAAACACGTCAAACTCATCTATGATCATGAAATCATCCTTCCTTAGTGAACCATTTTCGCATGAAACAAACTGATTGAAAAAACCTCCTCATCACCAAGCTAATTCAAATTAAAGTGATCGTTTTCTCGAAAAGATTTGAACTTATTTAAAGTACCTCAAAACTAACTCGTGTTAAAACAATCGTTTTCTCAATGAACCATTTCTTAAACTGGCGCATAACTTTTAGAAGTTTTTTTGCTGTCAAACCAAAAGATGTTTCAATGAAATGATTTGCCTTGTTTGAAAGTTTGCATGAGCTTGTATGAGGAGAATCTTCTCTCTTTATTTCCACTTCTACATATGATTATAATAGATTTATCGTTCACGCAGCAAAAAGGCGGTTTTAATGAAGAAAATGTGATGTGGAATATTGGGAATTTGAGCAATAAGACAAAAGTTTTTTTCAAAAAGACTGTGCAATTCGTGCACTCTAAGAACTAATCTCTAATCAAATATACTTTTACGACTGACCTCCTTTCTAATAAAGAAAGGTCTGCATTTGATCTGACATTTATGCCAGTTGTCTTCCCCTTCTAAATGCCAGCAATACTGAACATTTATTCCCCTTTTTGCAGGGAGTTGGTCTATGTATCGCTCAAAAGTTTAAGGTGAGGACATTTATCCCCACCCAAAAACATCTTCTGATATCAAAAAAATCAAACACATTCTTCTATTTTCTAAAGCTTAAATTGCCGTACAAATTCATTCAGCTCTTCGGCTAGCTTCGCTAGTTGTTCGGAGCTGTTCGCCACTTCTTCCATAGAACTGCTTGTTTGTTCGGCTGCCGCAGAGGTTTGCTCAATACCTGCTGCTGATTGCTCGGAGATCGAGGCTATTTCCTCGATGGAACGGTTCATTTCCCGGCTGTTGGAAGCGATTTCCGTCAAGTTGTTCGCAATTGTTTGAATATGATGAACCATGTCCGTAACAGCTTTGTTGATCGTTTGAAATGTTGCACCTGTATTTTTAATTTGCTCTGTTCCTTGTTCAACCTCCTGATAGCCGCTCTTTAAAGCATCAACTACATTCTTTGATTCATTTTGGATATTGTCGACAATGCTTGTTATGTCTGAGATTGAGACGGAAACTTGTTCAGCGAGCTTTCTTACTTCATCTGCAACTACGGCAAAGCCTTTTCCGTTTTCGCCTGCTCTTGCAGCTTCAATCGCTGCGTTTAATGCCAGAAGATTCGTTTGGTCCGCAATTCCTTGTATGACTGATACGAGTTTTGTAATTTTTTGCAAATGTCCGTTTAAACCGAGCACTTTATCAACAGATTGTTGAAAAATTTCGTCAATTTTCGACATTTGTTCGGTAGAAGACATCATTAGTTTATTTCCTTTGCCGGCAATTTCAAGCACCTCTCTAGAGACTGATTCAATATGCTCCCCTTTTTCGCTGGCATCTTGAACTTTTTCGACAAATACCTCCATCTTTGCTGCCATGTCGCTCGCGCTGCTTGCTTGCGTTTCAGCGCCTGATGCCAATTCCTGCATGGTGGTTGAAACCTGCTCTGATCCGGCCTTCACTTCATTTGCAGAGTGGGTCATCTCCTCGCTGTGGCTTGTCAGTACTTCAGAAGCATTCGAAATGTTTGTAATCATTTCTTTCAGTTTATTTTGCAGCTGATTTATGGCATGTGCCAGATTTTGTGTTTCATCTTTCGAACGGATTTTTATTTCACCTTGTGTTAAATCTCCATTAGCCAGCAAATGCATGCGCTCAGATACGGCGTGTATTGGTTTGGAAATGCTGTTTGAAAACAGCCATACGATGAAAAATCCAATCACAATCGTTGCGCCAATGACAATCATTAAAAAAACGAGAAGATCTTTAGCCGGCTGATTGAAATCCATTAAATACGTGCCCGCACATACAACCCATCCCCAATGAGGATCAGTTTTTGAATAGGCGACTTTTTTTTCAATTCGATTTTCGTTGTCAGGCAAAGCCCATTCGTAATAAGTTAAACCGCCACCTTCATTTCCGGTTTTAATCATTTTTTGATTGAATTTTACGCCTTTGGAATCTTCGTCATTCCAGCCTTGTCTGCCTTCTACAACTGGATGTGCAATAAGAGTTCCTTTTTGATCGATAATATACAGGTAGCCGTTTTCACCTAAATCAAAATTTTTATTAATTGGCCGTTTGCCGTCAGCATTCTTTTCCCCCAATATCGCAACTTTTACCTGTTCCTGCGCTTCTTCTAAAGACAATGTTCCCTTTTCAACCTCTTTATTTAACGCATCGATTAACTCAATGGTCATTTCGACGCTATTTTTTAAGTTCTTTTCCCCCAGCTTGTTTAAACTGGAAGTTGTTTTCTGATAGCTTAACAAGCCTAAAATGACTAACGGAATCGTTAATAATAGAAATGAAATGGTCATTAGCTTCATACGTATCGTGAATTGAAATTTCTTTTTCATGAAAATCATTACCCCTTTGTTATGCCATAATTTTTTTAAAGACTTAGTTCTTTCCTCTTAGAAAAGCGTTACGAACTCATTTCCATCCATTTTCACTCCCCAAATCCGAAATTGGTTGCTTGACATTTTAATTATCGGCCTCTAAACATACTTTTTTTAGTTAATTAATCATTTATTGTCAAATATGTATTTTTTTAGCTAACATCGAACGTATATGGTCAAAAATATAATGAACCGATAATCCTTTATTTAAGCGTTTTCATTAATTTTATCGTTCATTTAGTGCGGTTCTTTTACGTCAATGAAGCAAAAATAATCTGAAAATAGTCTATATGTTCGATCCGATAAAATTTATTTTTCTAATTCATTTACTATGAATAAGCAGCAATTATTTTTTTGTATTTTCCCTCATCGGCCTCGGCTCGCCTAACAAATATCCTTGAGCGTAATGAACCCCCAATGCTTTAGCCATGTCTAAATCTTCTTTTTTCTCAATTCCTTCTAAAACTAGTTTCATATTGGTACGTTCGCAAAGAAATAAAAGTTTTTTAATAACATCTTGATTTTTGCCCGAATTATATAAATTTTGGCCTAAAGAACGATCGACTTTAATATAATGCGGGTTTAAATCGACAATGGTTTCTAACGATATTTCACCTTTTCCGAAATCATCAACGGCAACTTTATACCCTTCATCTTTTAAAAATTGAATATTTTTTTTCAACAATTCAATATTTTCGATTTTTTCACTTTCATTTATTTCAAAAACTACTTTTTCGGTCGACTGAAAAAAAAGGTTTATTTTTTTTATAAATTGGGTAAAAGAATGATGAACAATCGTCGATGGAAATACGTTAATAAACAGCTTTTGCTGCAGGTCTCCCATCGATGTTATTGCATTGTGAATGGAGCAAGTATCCAGTTCATATAAAAAACCGCATTCACGGGCGATTTGAAACAAAATTTCCGGATCGGAAAAATATTTGCAGCGAAGCAAAGCTTCGTATCCATATATTTTTGATTCTTTTAATTCATAAATAGGTTGAAAAAAATGACAAAATGATTTGTTATCTATAATTTCTTTTATCCTTCTAATTTCCCATTTAACCAATGGAAGAACCTCCTAGACGTCTATCTATAGACCTATTTCGGATAATGTCTAATGTTATATTTCATATTTTTAGTATATATTTTAATACTTTTAATATCAATAGTCTCTTGGGGGCTTAACTCTCATAGTAGATTGTAAAAAGGAATCACTATTATCCCCAAGGAGTGACGGTTCATGACTAAAATACAGCAAATAATCGGAGAAAGAATCCGAAATTTTCGCAAACAGAAAGGGTGGAGTCAAGAAGAATTAGCAGATATAGCAAATCTACATGCTACTTATATTGGACAATTAGAAAGAGGTGAAAAAAACGCAACATTGGAAAGCATTAACAAAATCGCAACGGCGCTTGAGGTTTCTTTAGAGGAATTATTTAAATCTATTCAACCAAATTCAAAAAAACCAGATTATACTTTGTCGCAAATTATTACAAAACTTCAGGCAAGGCCGGTTGAAGATCAAAAATTCATACTAAACATGCTGGATCTCCTATTGAACTGGAAAGATAAGTAGCAGTATTCCAAAAAGGGGGGGACAATCCCCCTCTTTTGGAACTTATTTATCATTTTACAGCATGTTAGCAACATGCTTTTCAGCATCTAATACATCCATCTCCCCTGATAAAAGCCGGGGCAGCAAAGCGTTTTGCAATTTTTTGAGCCGGTCATTTTCATTGGCATTATGTATCATCATCGCATAATAATTGCTGGTGAAACGTATAAATTTTTTTAAAATATCATCCGGCGGAAGCACAATTTTCATTTTTTTTATCTCATCCGCGCTGACATTCGGCTGTGCAGATCCAGTAGACCGATCTAAAATTTTTTGGCGGAAATCCGGCAATTTAGTTATGGCATAGACAAATGGCAATGTGTTCATTTCGTGCACGCTAGAATAAAATTTGCCGACACGTTGATTTAATAATGCGGGTTCTTCAAAATAGTAAATGCCGCATTTCCCGATTTCAGCGCCTGTTAGCCCAATGAGAAGATCTCCTTGTGTAATTTTGAAACGATCTAATCGATGGAATAAAGATGGATCTACATATGCTGCATCTTCTTTGTTGATGAAAGGCGGGACAATATTTTTTATTTTTATTACTGGTATGCCTTCACATTTCCATTCCTTGCTTTTAAAAGCATATCCATTTTGTAATTCTATAACTTCACCTAATGTTCCTGCCTTCCATCCTTTCGGAATCATTCCCAATTCAGAAATTTCGAACCCTCTATCTTTAAAAGGCCCAAACTCTATGAACCAGTATTTGTAAAGTGTCATGATCGTTTCATCGATCGTTTTATTTATCTTGATATTCAGTTCAATTTTATCATCAATTGTTCCTAATATGTCCGCAATCTTCTCTTGCGTCCGCATGTCCGGCAGCAATACGAGCGCATTTTTAATAGAATCCATGCTGACAGCCGGATACGCAGCTCCCTGTTCCTGAGAAACTAAATAATCTGTAAAAGATTGATTGGAAATAAGGTAATACACATACCTCGGATGAATATGCTCCGTAGGCCGAAGAACCGCAAAACCGGTCGATACAACTTGATTTTCTTTCGGATTTTTTAAAAACAAAAAGGATCTTCGATTCGGACGGACGGTCGAAAGAATTGTATCGCCTGCTCGAACCAGCCTTTTTGCTCTGCTGGGCGCTTCATGAATCAAATATTGCGATGTCTCCCTCAGTTCGCCTGTTCCAACAGACGAAATATCGATGTAATCGATCATTTGAAAGGGAAATTGTTTCGTTAATGATTCAGGATTTATTTGAACAATATCACCAAGCCGAACTTTCTTCCAGCTCGCCACATAAATTCCTCCACATGCATTAATTTTGAAACTTTATGGGGCAGTCTAATAAGTCGATTTTCCGGCTTATAGACGCTCCTTTAATGTTTTGAAACGTTGATCCGTTGATATATCAATGCTTATGATGTTTCGTTTTCAGTGGATTTTGACTTTCTGGACAGCCCCATGACAATTCCGAAGCAACAATCAGATCGCTTCCCCAATTTTTCTAGTTATAGCTCGTTCAGAACATAATCCTCCTGTTTTGATCCATATTGATTAGCTTTTCATTTTCAATCAAAGCGGATAAAAAAGACTGCACTATTTTAATTTTTCTTCTGCTTCCGGCATGATGATAGATGTAAAAATTCTTTTTTTTCGGTTAGGAGCAGGCTGGTTTTCCATTAGCTTTTTCATCGCCCGGTTGACAGTTTGAGCAAATTGAAAAAACTCTTCGTCGCTTGCATAAAAGCGAACCTGCCGAAATCCCACCCCATCTTTTAGGAGATCGATTTGTTCTTGTCGTAAATATCTCTCATAATCCGCTAAAATATTGGCGATAAATCTCATAAATATGTTCAAATGTTCATCTCTGCTTATATGCTGCAAATCGCTGTCTTCGAGCCCAATCGTTTCATCCGGCAAGGCATAAACTTTTTCTATTGTTCCCCTTATCTTTCTTTTCTCAACGATTTCAATCAGCTTTGCTTCTTCAAGTTTTTTTAAATGTCTGTACAAGGATGCTTGCGGAACTTCCGGCAGAAACTCCATTATTTCCTGCACAGTCAAGCGTTTTCCGATCAATGTTTGAATGATCCGAATCCGTACCGGATGCAAGATTAAAGCAGCTTTTGATTCAATCATGAAAACACCTCATTGTACCGTTTGTTCAACCATTTTTGCAAATGGTCGCAAAGCTCTTCGTGAAGCGGTTGATCCGCATTTTTGATATAATTATTTTTCATTTTCAACATATTAATCTCATCTTCTTGTTTTTTCAATAAATGATCCATATTTTGAATCATATAATATTCCAACTCCCCTTTCACTATAGCGGGAAGGCGGTTGAGCTTTTCCGGATCAGCTTGAACGTCCTTGTCACCGGTAATGGCCAAAACAGGGCATTCTATTTTTTTTAAATCTTCGAGCACATCGTATTGCAAATGCTCCCGAAACCATTTAGCATTTATTTTTTGAAAACCAACTTTGATCACATCTTGATCAGATTGCATGATTTTTTCAAAAAGGGCATTCGCCTTTTTTTCGTTTTTTTGCTCGATGTTAAACATGCGGATCATTTTTCCTTTTAAACCTGTTACATTGTTTAAAGCTTCATACACAAGCTTTCTCTGTCTCGTTAAAGCTTCTTCCAGCCGCTCCCCTGCCCCTGAGAGAAGAATGAGCCCATCCATTTTCTCCAAGGTGTTTAAAGCAACTGCCAATGTTGTTCCTTCACTGTGCCCCAAGGCAATGATCCGATTTTCATCAACAAGCGGATGTTGTTTTAAAAATTGTACAGCGCTAGCTGCATCCCGGACGAAATCCCACATTCCTGCAGATAAATAATCGCCGCCGCTTTCACCAACTCCCCTTTTATCATATCGCAACACGATAAATCCTAAAGAAGTAAGAAATGATGCCAATTGCTTATATATATTCAACTGGAATTTTCCTTTTGCATCATTGCCGTCGCGATTCAACGGACCAGAACCGGAAAGAATGAGAATAGCCGGCTTTTTTTGGCTGTTCTGTAACACGGATAACGTTCCTTTTAACTCATATCCGCAGCTTTGAAAGCTGATAAATTGTTCAATCATGTTAATTTCTCCTTTATTTATGTTATTATTATCATTATCGATAATAATAACATATAAGTCAAGAAAATTCTGATGATTGTTTTTTGCATATAAATGTTATCAGAATTGTGCCTTCAGCCCACAGCATATTGAAAGCAGCCGGCATCTGCGAACTGTTTTTTTGAGAAAAATCGTAAACATACAAAAGCCCTTAGAGAAAAACAGCTCTTTTTCTCTAAGGGCTTTATTTTAGAGACTAACGGACAGCACCGATTCAAATGTTCTATCATTCTACAACGGCTTTCCTATCAAAATCTTAATTTGGGAGCACTGAGTCGCTGACCATTTCCCATTCGTGAATCTCATACCCTCTAGCGCCAGTCACAACATATGGATCTTCTTTCGCAAGCTTTTCGGCCTCTTCAAAAGAGCTGGCGCGATAAATCACCATACCGCCTGTGCGGTCGGTAAATCTGCCTTTTGCAAATATTTTTCCTTCTTTTCCTTTCTGCTCTAAATAATTCAAGTGATCATTCCGAAACGCTTTGCTTTTTTCTTCATCTTTCATCGGCAATAATACGACAAAATATTTCATCTCAACCACTCTTTCTATTAGATTCATCGCTTACCATTTTACTTGAAGCTGTCAGTCTTGAAAAGCTTCATGTCTTAAGTTCCTAATGTCAATCAAATATTTCTTGCTGCATGCGAATGTGCTCTATTGCGCAATCTTCTTTGATGGAGCAGTTTGATCAATGGAGGTACTGCGATGCATACTAACACAATGCGCAGTACTTGAACGACCACAACAAATGTTGAATCTTCATGAAGTACAGCGGCTGTTGTAGCCATCTCCGTAATACCGCCCGGCGCAAATGCAAGAACTGCTGTGACAAAGGTTATTCCAGTCAGCTTTGAAACAATAAAAGCGCAAATAAACAAGGAAAGAATTAAACCAATCGTGCTGAATAAAGCAACCGCCATTGTTTTCCCTAGCCCTGTAAACATCTTTTTATGAAATTTCGAGCCGATGCTTGCAGCGATGAAAACTTGCGCCGCTATGATCAAAATGTTCGGCCACCATGGAGTCAAGTTGTGGCCTGCAAATGATGAGCCGGCTGCTTGAATACTAGCAGCACCAAGCATTCCGCCAACGAGCCAAGGTGCAGGGAACTTCAGCCGCTTTCCAATGTAATACCCTGCCAATGCCCCTAGTGCCAATACTGCCGTCCAAATCATTTCGTCCATTTCCAAGCTAGGAAAAATGAACGCTGATTGGTTGTTCGAAACTTCAAGCTTCTCAGAATGGACCGCAAATGAAGAAACAAGAAACGGGATCACAAGCACTACTAAAAATACCCGCATCGTTTGTATAATGCTGACGACACCAATGTTGCCCCCGACTTCTTCTGCTATGCCTGGTATAACAGACAAGCCCCCGGGCACCGTTCCGAACAAACTAGTCAATAAATCTGTATGACTGAACTTCCACAAAACGAGTCCAGACAGCAGCGAGAAAACAATGGACAAGAGAAGCATTGTCATGATGGACATCCAATGATCTCTAAAAATATCTATAACTGTCAAATTGATTTTTTGCCCTAATTCAATCGCCAAAATAAATTGCCCAGCATTCATCCAAAATCGGGGCAAAACATACTTGTCATCGGACGATGTTGAATTGGTATGGCTCCAAAATGAAAAAGCCCCTGCCATCACCAATGTTCCGAGCATCCAGCCGATGGAAAGGCCTGTTAGAGATAAAAGCAATCCTCCAATACTGCTGAATAAAATAAACGAAACATTGCGCAAGAAACCTTTCGTTCGTATCATTTCAATCCTTCTTTCTAAACAAAATATCTTGCGGCATTCGAACTTGCTACAAACATATTGTATACTTTTTTTAGATATAAATAAAATATCAATAATCTATGCATGATTATAAAAATTATTGATGGAAAAAGAGAGGTTATGACGATGGATGATCGAGACTGGCTTATTTTGAAAGTTCTCTACAACGAAAAAAACATTACAAAAGCTGCAAAAAATTTATATATTTCTCAACCAGCTTTAACAAACCGGCTTCAGCAAATTGAAAAGGAATTCGGTGTACAGATTGTTCATCGAGGAAGGCGGGGAGTTGAATTTACCCCGCAAGGAGAATATTTAGCGAAATGTGCGAATCAAATGCTGCTGAAAATACAAAAAATAAAAGAAAATGTTGTGAACATGGAGAACCGAGTAACCGGCACATTAAGATTAGGGGTTTCCAATTACTTTACAGATTATAAACTCCCCGGTCTTTTAAAGCTTTTTAAAAACGAGTATCCCGACATTGAATTTAAGGTCCTGACAGGCTCGAGCAGCGAGATAGCCCATTTGATCCACAGCCACGAAGTCCATGTCGCTTTCGTAAAAGGAGCTTACAGCTGGAACGATCAAAAACGATTACTATTTGAGGAATCCATTTGTATTGCTTCTAAAGACAAAATAGATCTCCGGGAGCTTCCAAATTTGCCGAGAATTGATTACCGGACGGATCCCTTGCTAAAAACGGCAGTGGACAATTGGTGGTTTGAGAATTACTCCCAACCACCATTGATCAGCATCGAAGTCGATAAAGCAGATACGTGCAAAAAAATGGTGTTGAACGGATTAGGTTACGCTATTTTGCCAAGCTTGATTTTAGATGATGCCGACGATATTTATAAAATCGATCTGAAATCGAAAAATGGGAAGCCCATTTTAAGAAAAACTTGGATGTTTTATCACAAGGAATCGATCCAACTGAAATTTGTGAAAGCGTTTGTCGAGTTTATGGAAAAGCTCGATTTTCAAAAAATTCCATAAAATGCTATGACACTCGTATAACCTTTTTCCTTACATATGTTGCTTGGAAAAAGGTTTTTCAAAATTTCCGCAAACGTAATTACGTTTGAAACCGTTCATAATGAATAATAGATTCCTTCCGAACCATTTCTTTTGCGGGCGGTTCCTTTTCAGGATAACCTAAACCTAATATTGCAACTACGCGGCGGTCTGATGGAATGTTTAAGGCTGTCCGGACAAAGTCTTCCCGTTTTTTTGATTCTGCTTGATCCTGTGAGTGATATATCGCACCAAAAGCAGCCCCTAAACCTAATTCAGTTGCAGTCAGCCATATAAAACCGCATGCGATCGAGGCGTCCTGCAGCCAATATTTGCTCACTTCTGGGCAGCCTGTAACGGCTATGGCCGCTTTCGCCTCTTTCAACCAAGAAACAAAAGGCGTGGCGTTTGCCAATTCATCAAGCTTTTCACGATTTGTTATAAGTATAAACTCCCTGGAAGGCAGATTGTTCCCAGAAGGGGCTAAATAAGCTGCTTCTAAAATTTGCTCCAACCGTTCATTTGGTATAGGCTGATCTAGAAACTTTGTCATTTCACGTCTTTTCTGTATAGCTTCAAAAACGTTCATGCACCTTCATCCTTCTTTCTATTTTTTCGCCTATTTTGCTTTCGTATGAATGTACCTTTTCATAAACGATTTTTTCCCTCTCCTGTTCAATACATGATATGGAATCATTATATCGATTCATATGGATCCACAAAAGAATCATTTTAGCCAAAACTTAGGAAGTTTCATTCCGAAAAATTAAAATATAGGAATGGACGAACAGCGTTATTATTTAGATGCTGCTGTCTATAATGGCAGCTTTATGATACCGACAGAGCCATTCACTTTACTTTTTAATTATTTCACAGTTTGAAGTTAATTTTTTTTATTTATAAATAAAAATCCTAGTTTTGACACTAAATACAAGATAAAAAGAATTACTAAAGTTCTAGCAATTACATAACCATCAACAGCCAGCTTATATGCTTCAGGCACTAGTGAATTGGGTTCAATTAACAAATAAATTGAAATTATCAAAACAATAGAAATAAGTATATACCCTAAAGCTGAAACAGATTCTTTTGACATACATGTTTCTCCTTTTTACCCAATAATAACATTTTTTTGTTGGTACTGGAACATTAGAGATTTCTAAACAATGATAATTAAAATAATTGGAACAATACGCTAAAGCTGGATTGAAAGTGAAATCGGATAATTAGCAGCTAGTATTCACCCGTTATTATCCAATAGAGTATAAATGAAAATATTTAACGACAAGCTGGAAAGCTTCTTGAGTCGTAATCCATCGCTGCCTAAGATAACGATACACACGCTTCATCGTTTTTTGAAGCCGGATTGAATATTAAAAAGATGCAGAAATAGTGACAGTAAAACTATCTATGCTCATATCACGAGATTAGAAAAGATCATCCTGCTCATTTCTAGATTTTTAAAAATGCACAACATAAAAAAACTTTCCCAAAAATCGCGGGAAAGAGTTTGGAAACGTCATGATTATTTGCCAAGCAAAAATGATACACAAATTCATTTTCAGTTAACCATTAACTGTTCGTTCAAAAATCCCTTATTGTTTGGCAGGTCGGGATGTTGTTAAAAAGGATATTTTCGATATTCTTTTTGAATCGAAATCCATTTTGTCATCGTAAATTCTTCTACCACCCAAGGATTTCCAAATCTACCCATTCCGCTCGACTTTGTTCCGCCAAACGGAATTGTCGGGCTGTCGTTGACTGTTTGATCATTGATATGAGTCATTCCGCTTTCAATTTGAAGTCCTAGTTGTTCACCTTCACTTAAATCCTCTGTAAAAATCGCAGAGCTTAAACCATATTCTGTATTATTCGCCATTTCAATGGCATGATCGTCTGATTCCGCTTTCATGATCGTAGCAATTGGTGAAAATAACTCAGTTTGAGCAAGCTTGCTGTTGTTATCAACATCCACAAATACAGTCGGAGTTAAAATATTTCCGATACGCTTCCCTTCCAACGCAATTTTTGCTCCTTCTTTTTTTGCTTCATTTATAATATTTAAAGCTTTTTCAATTTGTGTTTCGTTTATAAGCGGTCCAATAATTGTTTTCGGGTCAGACGGGTCTCCGTAAGGCAACGATTTGGCTTTTTCCACAAATTTTTGTACAAATTCATCATATTTATTTTTATGGACAATAATTCTGTTTACAATCATACAAATTTGACCTTGATGTATAAACTTTCCAAAAATAGCTGCATCAACAGCACGGTCTACATTTGCATCTGCCAGAACAATGAACGGGTTATTTCCGCCTAGTTCAAGGGCAACCCTTTTCAGCATGCTGCCGGCAATTTTTCCGATATGCTTGCCAACTGGCGTTGAACCAGTAAAGCTAATAAGCTGTGAATGCGGAGAAGTGAGCATGTCATCGCCAATTTCATCAATATCCGTTAAAATACATTGAAAAACACCTTTTGGCAGTCCTGCATATTCAAATGCCCTCGCAATGATTGATCCTCCTGTCAAGGCTGTTTGAATATCAGGTTTATGAACTACACTGTTTCCAAGTGCAATAGCAGGAGCAATTGTCCGAATGGATAAATTCATCGGAAAATTAAAAGGCGAGATGGATGTTATAACTCCTAAAGGAAGACGATAAACACGATTCACTTTCCCCTTTATATCGGCTTCAATTTCCCTCACTTCATCTAATTTCTTGGCCATTTTCACAGCTTCTTCCACAAGCCCTACCGTCAAGTCAAGTTCAACGTTAGCCTTTATGAAGCTTCCGCCTGTTTCACGAGAGATCACTTTTATGATTTCGTCGCGATTTTTTTTGAAAAATTCCGCTGCTTTCCGCAGCACTTCTTCTCGCTCACAAGAAGACGTTTTTCCCCATTCTTTTTGAGCTTCTTTTGCGTTTAAAAAAGCTTGTTCAAGTTGCTGTGAGGTCGCTAGCCGAATCGTTTGAATGACAGTTCCATCATAAGGATTCAAATTTTCATATGTTCTCTTACTTAATCCCTCGACCCATTCACCATTAATATAACTTTTGTTCAATTCCTCAAAGCGCTCCATATCGTTCCCCCTTTTACAATTTATTTATTTTAGTGTAGTTTTTTATAGTTCGCACAAAATTATTCTTGCTAAAGGCCGGAAAGCAAATGACAGATGAACTGTAAATTGGTTCCAAAAACAAAAAAAGAGCCGGACATAAGCTGGCTCTCATCTTCCTTTCAACAATATAAAAGATGCATACAATCCCGCTCAGCAGACATTAAAAACCTAATCTGCTAATATAGCTATTTCCCCCATTTATACCCTACTCCCCAAACAGTGTGAAGAAATTGATCGATTGGAAAACCGGCTTGTCTCAGTTTTTCGCGAATATTTTTTATATGAGAGTCGATGGTTCGCTCTTCGGTCTCGGCATCGTATCCCCATAAGGACACAATGATTTCTTCCCTGCTGAACGCTCTGTTCGGGTGCTTTAAAAGCAGCCCTAAAATATCGAATTCTTTCGGCGTTAATAATATGTCTTCGTTTTGAAAATGGACTTTATGTTCTTCTTGATCCCACACCAATCCTTGAACATCAATAATTGAACGCTTTCCTGCGGAACGACGCAGCACCGCTTCGATGCGAGCAAGCAGTTCAGCTTCGTCAAACGGTTTTGTTATATAGTCGTCCGCACCGAGTTTGAGGCCTTTAACAATGTCGAATGTTTGGTCTCTTGCTGTTACCATTATAATAGGAACGTTTGAAAATTCTCTTATTTTCCGGCAGGTTTCCCAGCCATCCATTTCCGCCATCATAATATCGAGCAGGACAAGTTCAGCTTTGTTGTTTTCTAAATATCGGATGGCTGATAATCCTGATTCGCACTTGACGCAATGATATCCTTGAGGGGAAAGATAAAGCTCCAGCAAGTCCAACATTTTTCTTTCATCATCAACGAGCAAAATCGTGTACATCCTTATACCTCCGGCAGCGTGATAACAACGTTTGTTCCTTTTCCGTATTCACTGGCGGCGTAAACCGTTCCTCCGTGCGCTTCGACGATCTCCTTAACAATGGCCAATCCGAGACCAGTACCGCCGCTTGTTCTTGATCTTGATTTATCCACTCGGTAAAATCGTTCAAAAATATGATGCAAATCTTCCTCTGGAATTCCGATTCCATTGTCTGAAACAATGATCACTATGCTGTTTTTCTCCGCTCTTGCTTCAATCGATACAACTGAGCCTTCATCGGAATATTTTAAAGCATTGTCCAACAAATTGATCATCACCTGCTCAAATCGCTTTTGGTCAATTTGGACGGTAATGTTTTTTTCACATTTATAGATAAGTGACATGTTTTTCTCATGAAACGCAGGTAGCATTTTGTCATGTAATTTCTTTAAGAAATCACACAGGTTGGCCGGTTCCTTATGGATTTGAAATGAATGTTGATCCATCTTTGCTAATTCAAACAGTTCCTTTACAAGCTTTTGCATATTCTCCGCTTCTTCATAAATAATGGACAAATAGCGGTTCCTCTCCTCTTCTTTTAGATTCGGCCTTCTTGCGATATCTGCATACCCTTTTACATATGTAAGAGGGGTTCGGAGCTCATGAGAAATGCTGGCAAGAAATTCTTTTCTTTCTTTTTTTAAATATTCCAAATCTCTCGCCAATGTTTGAATCGCTTCCCCCAGCTCCGCCAATTCGTCCTCCCCTTTCACTTGCAAGCGAACAGAAAAATCGCCTTTGCTCAATTTTTCGGTTGCCTGTTTCATACGAATAAGGGGATTTGTTATCACTTTTGATAAAAAAGCGATCGTCAAAATGGTTAAAAATACCGAAAGAAATCCAACCAAAACGAAATGATGCTTTAACTTATAGATCATTTTTTGAATAGCATCGGTATTTTGAAACATATAGACATACCCTTTGATCTTGCCGTCAATACGTATCGGGCTTACTGTCGCTATATGCGACTCTTTTTGCCAATTTCTTTGCACGATTATTCCGTCATGCGGAATCGTTCTGTCCATTGTATTTACAATTTTTTTGGCAAAAGGCAATATGTCATCGGAATAATACAATATATTGCCTTTCTCATTTGTAATCACTACATCCGTCACCGCTTCCGATTCCATCATCGTCACATGCTCCAGCGTGGAATGGTCAAAGTTTTTTTCCAGCACATCGCGATGGTTATTCCCTCTCGCCAATAGATGCTCAAACTCCTCCTCAATTCTTGAATTGACCAAAGTTATGTACAATGAGACAAATAAAATGATTTCGACTCCCAAAACAAACACGAAAAATAGCAGCCCTAATTTAAACGAAATTTTTTTCACTTTTTGTCCCTTCCTTATCAGCCAACTAGCTTTCTCTTCAAAAAGGAAAGCTCTTCGCCGCCTTTAACCGAACGTTCTGTTCTCATTTTTTCATTATATCATTTTCATCCAACGCTTATCTGTTCTCCCCCGTCCGAACTTTAAAACAGCGAGCGGATGCCAAATGCGGGCACACCTTTTTGGCGAGTAAATAATTTTCGCATAAAAAAATTTACAGGATCAAAAATGGACCGTCTCCATCATTTTTGCACATTTTTTTGTTAAAACAGATGCAAAGAAAATGTTAGGAGGAGGAATTAGAATGAAAAAAAATAGTAAGCTGCTGATTTTTCTTACCGTTTTAACAGCTTTCATGCTCTTTTCTGCATCATGTTCCAACGGAAGCAGCAACGGCCATACAGGAGAACATACGGAAGACATGAATCATGAAAAAATGGACCACGAAAATATGAATGATCATGCCAATCATAACGGAAAAGACAGTCAGAGCACAAAAAATCAAGACTTTTCCAAAGCGCCCGCACAATTTAATCCTAATGCTGAAGAAAGCTTAATTGTTCAAAACACGAAAAATATAACGAGAATTCCTGTTGCCGATCCAATTCGTGCATCCATTTACGTATCCCAAACCATTTGGCCTGCCACACATAAAGAAAATCAACCTGGAGCCGTTATTCTGTCGCCTGTTGGTCAATGGCAAACAACATTAGCCGGAGCTGACTTAATCCATCATCCAAATAACGGCCCGATCTTACTGATTCATCAAGATAACATTCCCGATAAAGTGTTGAGTGAAATCAAACGGTTAAATCCGACTGGGAACCGGAACGGCACTCAAATTGTTGTGTTAGGAGATGTTTCAAACAATGTCATCAACCAGTTGTCAGGTTATAAAATAGAACAGATCAAAGGAAAAAATCCCGCAGAATTCGCAAGAAATGTCGATCAAGCTTATGCAGAAGTATCCGAAGGCTATCCAGAAAGCGTGATCATCGTTTCTTCAGAGGATCAACATAAACTATATTCCATACCAGCCGTTAATTGGATTTCCCATATGCCTGAGCCTATACTGTTTGCTGCTGAACACGAGCTTCCTAAAGAAACGAAAGATGCGCTTAAGAAACGGAACAAGAAAGCAAACATTTATATTTTAGGACCAGAGAAGGTTATTTCTAAAGATGTAGAAAATCAATTGAAAGAATACGGGACTGTTCATCGAATAGCTGGAAATGACCCTGTAACCACTTCGATTGAATTTGCCAAATTTAAAGATAAAGACACTCAATTCGGATGGGGTATAACGGAACCGGGCCATGGTGTTTCTTTTATTTCAACAGATTCACCAGAGCTTGCTTTAGCTGCCGCGCCGTTTTCACATCTCGGCAAACATGCACCGATGATTTGGTTAAACAAAGGACAGCTTCAACAAGAAACATATGATTTCTTGGCAAGCATCAAGCCAATCTTTCAAGATGACCCGACAACAGGTCCTTACAATCATGGTTTTATCATCGGAGATCAAAAACAAATTTCCTTTCAAACACAAGGAATTCTAGATGACAAGCTTGAAATTGTTCAGGAAGACGGACACGGGCATGGAGGGCATTAAGGAAAACCGGGCGTGAAAATTGAACGCCCGGTTTTCCTTAACTTTTTAAAGTAAATAAACAGCTTCATATGGTAAGTGTGAAAGGTCGCTTCCATTTAGCTTCCTGCTGTTTGAGGAGTTTTATATTCTTTCTGTCCCGAAGATACTCAAAGATTTATTTGTGCCCACGAATTAGTTTGAGGCGTTTTATATTCTTTCTGTCCTTGAGGGCAAAGTCAATTTTTTTCATTTTCCAAAATAACAAAAAGTGCAAAACTAAGAATCGTACAAGACACATCATCTGTTGTTAATTGTATATTTCCCTATTTATTGAAAACTTTGAGTATTCTTCACGATGAATAAACTGGCGTTTTCAATCAGCTAAAAATGTTTGAAAATGGCGGATTAACAAGAGATAAATTTGTGTAAATAATGATTGGAAAAAGAGAACAATAAATCCAACAACACTCATCGCTGTTGGGCCGAAAAGGAAGCTCCCAATCATTTCTATTCGTTTTTATCCCGGAACAGGCCATCGCCATGCATATTATGGAAGGTTTTCTGCCGATTGAATGGGCTTTATTTTGGTGGGGGGTTACTTTACCTTCTTTAATTATAGGCTTACTTTCTATTAAAAAGAAGCTTCAGGAGCATCCTGAATTCAAAATGATGCTAGGTTTATCTGGAGCATTTGCATTTGTGCTGTCAGCATTAAAAATATAATACTTGCTCTATATGAATTTATTTTTTCAATATGCCTTTTACTGTATAATCCGTTCTTTTACATTTGCCATTTTTATAATAATGACTGACTTTTTGATCATATGGCACCCCTTTGCTCAGCTACGATTACCTAATTTTGCATAACTTATCAGCCCAAATCATATGCGCGCAGTCCGGATCATTGATGCAGTATAAGAGTGTTCCATCGACAATTTACTGATATGAATAGTAATGCTATTTAACTCTATATTTAAAAACTTTAAAAAATCTTCAGCAACTTTTTGTTGAATCTTTTCTGCGATGACGGGTAATGCTTCATCCAATGGATAAAACATGGTGAGGGTGATTTTTATATTCGGCAGCTCGTTTAATGCAATATCTATCCGATGGCATTTTTTTACTGCTTCTACCGAAGTGCAGGCATGGGAAATGATTTGTTTTAAAACGTGTTCAGAAATGTGGATGGTTCCTTGATGAAACCGTGGTCTGATAATCGTTGTTTCACCAATCTCTTCTTTTTGGGTAGAAAAAATTTTCTTTCCCTTCATAATGATCTTCTTTAAAATATTTTGTTCGACTTGTACATATGGAATCGGAATAATATGTTTCCCCTCTGTTTTTCTCACATATAATGCCATGTTGATTTCCTTTGACGATCTAATTTCTTCAATTTTGTAATATTTGGTGATTTTTCCTAATTGCAATGTTTCCGCAATTTGATCAACCATTTTTGTAGACGTACCAATAATAAGAAGCGAATGAATATCAAGTTCTTTAATAGCATTTTGGACTTCTTTTCGGTGATCCTCATAAAAAAAGACAGCCCGTTTAATAGCGGTTATATAGTTCTTTTCATATTTCGCTGAACTCCCTGCAGCTTTTCGCCCTTTATAAATTAACAATCCATCATCAATCATAGCCGGTATGTTTTTACTATGTGCGAAAGAAAGTGCGCTGGTGCTTTTTCCCGTGCCGCTGCGGCCAACAAGAGCGAATACGCGCATTGGGTGAATACCCCTTTCTTAAAAATCTTTCAACCTGAAGGAAAATGCCCGTAAAACTTAAAGGCGGACCGGATCCGGCAAACCGGAAACTCTATTCTGTCTATTTACAGGAAAATTCAGTTCGTATGACAGCAAATGTTTGTTTCGGGACTCCGATTGTTATGTGGGATATTAATATTCATGAATTTCAAAAAAATAGGCTTTGGATCGAGCATCATACACAATAAAACAGAGGAAGTTTTTTTACTTGAAAAAACTAGCAAATTATTAAAATGTTTTTAGTCGATTGTCGACTGAATTTTATCGAATTATACACATTTTTGTTGAGGAATAATAATCCCCTCTTTTATAAATGTTTCTATCTCTTCTTTACTGTAGCCCATTTGCTTTAGAACGGTTTCACTATGCTCCCCCTGAGCTGGAGGGACCGTTTTGATCCTGCCCGGTGTGCGCGATAATTTTACAGGAACACCAAGCATTTTTAAGATTCCGAGGGAAGGATGCTCCATTTCAACGACCATTTCCCTTTCCTTGATATGGGCATCATTTAAAATGTCCGAAAGCTTATTAACCGGTCCGCATGGAATTTTCGCAGATTCCAACATGTCAACCCATTCATCTCTCGTTTTTCTTTTAAATATTTCTTCAAGTATGGAAATCAGTTCATCTCTATTTTGAACCCGGTCCGGATTCGTTTTAAATTTCCGGTCTCTAAGAGCTTCCACATCCAATACGTCAACCAGCGAATTCCAAAGGCTGTCATTTCCTACTGCAAGAATAAAGTGGCCGTCCGAAGCTTCAAAAACCTGGTAAGGCACAATATTCGGATGGGCTCCTCCCAGCGGCTTTGGATCATTGTTTGTCGCAAAATAGTTGCCGGCAAGGTACGTTTGCCAAGAAACCATCGTGTCGAGCAAGGAGACATCGATCCATTGTCCTTGACCTGAACGCTCTCTTTCCCAAAGTGCTGACAGAATGCCGATTGTTGCCCACATTCCTGCTCCGATGTCTGCCAAAGAATATCCAGCTTTAACTGGTGTACCGTCTGGTTCGCCTGTAACGGACATTAACCCGCCCATTCCTTGAGCCAGGACATCATAACCAGGCTTTTTTGAATACGGTCCTGTTTGACCGAAGCCGGAAATCGAAGCAAGAATGACTCCGCGGTTATGCTGCTTTAAGATGTCATAATCAATTCCGAGCTTTTTTAATGTGCCGGGTCGAAAGTTTTCAACAACAACATCCGCTTCTTCTACCATTTTCAGTAAAATTTCTTTTCCTTTTGGATCTTTTAAATTTAAAACAACACTTTTCTTATTGCGGTTGACACTTAGAAAGTACGCGCTTTCATTTTTAATGAACGGAGGACCCCATTGTCTTGTATCATCCCCTTGTGGACTTTCAATTTTTATCACCTCGGCGCCTAAATCAGCTAATGTCATTGTGCAAAAAGGGCCGCTCAATATTCTCGTTAAGTCAATAATTTTAATTCCTGCAAGTGGCAGCATGTCAACCTCTCCCTTTAAAATTCGGTTTTCTTTTTTCTACAAAGGAACGAACACCTTCAGGAAAATCATTTACGTCAATACTGGACGCCGTACCTGTATCCCACGGAAATGAAAGTGCCGGCTTATTGTAGGCGACAGATCTTTTAACAGCAAGAAGAGACGCCGGTGACTGCTCCATAACTTTTTTCGCCAAACGTAATGTAAAATGATCCACATCCTCATCATCCGGAACCATGTAATTAACTAATCCCAATTGACAGCATTCTGAAGCGTCTAGCAGTCGACCTGTATAAACTAAATCCATCGTCCGGCTCCCTCCGATCAGATCTGCAATCCGTTTTACAAACATTTGGTTTAACGTAATTCCCAGCCGTCCGACTGGGATTCCCATTTTAGCTTTAGAGGTCCCAACCCGAAGATCACATGCTAAAGATAGAACAAATCCTGCACCTAATGCCGGACCATTTATAGCGGCAATGGTTGGCAACGGAAGTTTTTCAAACGTCGAAATGGCTTGTTCCATTAAGCGGAAAGCTTCGTGCGCTTCGTTAATCGACATTTGGTTAAATTCTTTCAAATCAGAACCGGAACAAAATTGATCCTTGCTTCCGCGCAGGATCACCACTCGTGTTTTCGGGTTTTCAGGAATCAGCCTTCCAATTTCCGCGAGCTCCCTCCACATCCCCGATGTTATAGCATTTTTTAGGCCTGGACGTTGGATCGTTACAATGGCAAGCCCGGCACTTTCCTGAAGTATAATTTTCCCATCCGCCTCGACCTGACTAATCGTTACCCTCATTAAAAATCACCTATCTCTTGTCTTCATATTTTTTAACAAAACCATCAGGATTCAAAAAATGCTCTTCCTAGAAGATGGACGACTGTCGACAATCATCTTGTTACAACCATGATATCCCCTCATGTTATAAAAGTCAATGAAAATTCTAAAAATTTTAAATTTTTATTTTGTATTTGCTGAGGAAAACCTACTTATGTCATGTTTTGATTATGACCCAGTCAATAAGCTGAAAAATAAAAAAGGAGCTTATATGAAAAGGGCTTCACTCCTTCATATGAACTCCCTAAAATCATGTATATGTTGTTCGTTTCAAGACATTTACAGCGCTCGTTGTTTTCCCTTTTTTGCTGCTAGTACGATTGTTTATTTTTCGTTTTGTTTTCGACCCTTTTAATTACGCTATGATTATGATTTTCAAGCAAAACAAGCGCTTCATCGATCAGGTTTTCCTTTAACAAATCTAAAATAATGCGGTGTTCCTTCAAAGACTTTTTTATATGCTCCTCTTCAAGAAACGATATTCTTTGAAGTACAAGCAAAGGACGTCCTAATCTCCAATACATTTCTTTAATAATTTCGCTTTTGCTCATTTCAATGATGAGCATATGAAACTCTTGGTTCAGATTGGCATACTGTTTTTCGTCATCAACCTCTGACATCTTTTGTACCAATTGCTCCATTTTCTTAAGAATTTCTTCATTTACCCCGCGGACTTTAATTCTTTTCATCGCAAGGCTTTCCAATACGATTCTCATTTCAAGAAGATCATAAACTTCATCTTCCGTATAGCCTTTCACAACAGCGCCTTTTCTAGGAATTCGCTCTATTAGCCCTTCATTTTCCAGCAAATAGAGCGACTCTCGAATAGGCGCCCGGCTCGTTCCAAACTCTTCTGCGTAAGTGGATTCAATAATTTTTTCTCCGGGCTTCAGCTCCCCCGCCATAATTTGGTTTGTTATTTTTTCCGCTATTTTGTGGGACAACGAATGATTGTAAAATAATTGATTATTTTTCATTCCCGCTCTTCCTCTCTATAATGTCGACTGTCTATTTTTTATAATCCTATTATAACTTGTTTATAAATACAAATCGAAAAATTCTGTAAAGTCGGCATTGTATTGGAAGATTTTCCGCAAATCTTTCGTTTGCTGCACTGTTCTAATTTATTCGAAATTTATAGAAGTTCTCCTTCCTCCATATATAAAAATTAATGTGATCCCCCATTATAAATGACTTCATAAATAAGAATATTCAAATTTTTATTACGAATATTTCATCGCTTCGTACATCCTGTCGACAATTGACAAAGATGCATATTTTTCATTTTGCTTTCGTAAACATTTTTGTAAATGAATAAATAGCTGTAAACAATTTGTGATGAATGAAAAACGGAGAAAAGGAGGGAATGTGCGAAAAACACTTTATCTTAATCTTATAAATGCTGTTTCTCTCTTTATTTTGCCCTTGGACCGCCTTCTAACAAATAGGATAAGCAGCCGATTTCCTTGTGAAGTCGCCGAAATGTTCAGGTATGTCATTCAAAATAAAAGCATACATTTCAATTATTTTTTCGAGAGGTGACGATTTATGATTTGAAATTATATTTTTCAGAATATTCAAATAAAAAGTCACCTTTTTTCTAGTCATTCATATTCTTATAATGCATTGTCGATCGTCGATTTTGTAAGCTGGGGTTTTTAGAAAGCGGTTTCAAATTTTTGGGATTTTCTATTTTCATTCCAAAGCTTAGGAGGAAAAATCAATATGAGTATTGAGCTCATTGGAATTATTGTGCTTCTGTTGATGTTTATTGTAGGTTCAGTTTTGCCAATTAACCTCGGTGTTTTAGGGTTCGTAGCTGCTTTTATCGTCGGAGTTGTATTCAGCGGATTAAATATTGACGACATTTACAGCGGTTTTCCGGCTGAATTGTTCGTCACTCTTGCTGGAGTGACTTATCTGTTTTCAATTGTTGAGAAAAACGGGACAGTTGATTTGATTACCGGATGGGGTCTTCGCCTAGTCAGAGGTAATCTAGGTCTCGTGCCATGGATAATGTTTTTGCTTTGCGCTATTTTAACTAGCGTCGGCACTTTGGGACCTGCTGCTATTGCGATCCTAGCGCCGATTGCGCTGCGTTTTGCCGCACGATACAACATTAATCCTCTCTTGATGGGGTTATTGTTAGTGATTGGTTCCACAGCGGGATCCTTCTCACTGCTTAATCCTTATGGAGTGATTGTTAACGGCGTTATGCAGGCAAGAGATCTTCCTCATTCGCCGGGGTTGCTTTTCATAAACGCTTTTATCTTCAGTGTATTTGCTTCTGTGATTGTGTTCATCGTTTTGGGAGGACTTCGGCTGCTAAAAAAACGAACTGCTGCCGAAGAAGATGCAGCGTCTAGAGCTGAAGGGTCCTCCGCAAATGAGAACAATAAATCACAAGAAAATGGATTAACTTTTTACAGAGGCATCACACTTTTAGGGATCATCACACTCGTCGTCCTCGCTCTTATGTTCGATATCGATATCGGCTTTGCAGCGCTTGGAGTAGGATTAGTGCTAGCATTAATTGCTCCAAAGCAGCAAAAGGGCGTTCTATCACGGATGCCTTGGTCTGTGATTCTCTTAATAACTGGTATTGTCACATACGTAGGCGTTTTAGAAACAATTGGAACGATTGATTACATGACTGACTTAATCGCAAAAGTAGGAAATCCGGTAATCGCAGCCCTTGCATCGTCATACGTAGGAGGCATCGTTTCAGCTTTTGCCTCGACAACAGGGTTTCTGGCAGCTATCATCCCGCTGGCAGCGCCCATTTTACAGGACCCGACCATTTCTTCCGTCGGTGTCGTTTCAGCCATTGCCATTTCTTCAAGCATCGTCGATATAAGCCCCTTCTCCACTAACGGTGCATTGCTGCTCGCAAACGTACAAGGGGTAAAAGAGAATGTATTTTTTAAACAGCTTTTACTTTCTGCTGTTGTAGTCGTAGCGCTTGGACCTGGGCTCGCCTGGCTTGCTTTTGTATTAATTGCGGGATAGCATGGCAAACGATCATCCTTTCGCCGGCAGAAAACAGTTTTTATAACGAACAAGCGCAGCTTCAAGCTGCAATAATGAAAAAACGTTGACCGCTTGATCTTTTGGATAAAACAAACACCTCCATTCATCGAATTTATTTGATGCATTCGACACTGGAGGTGTTTGTCCCTTCCCTCATTTAACCGGGCCGCTTTTAGACAAATTCGTATAGTTTTTTTTGAGACGAAGCGGTGCAATGAAATCTTGCTGTATATAGCGTCAAATTGATTTTATTAGCAAATATATAAAATAAGGCGCCCCCAAAATGGAAACAACGATCCCGACAGGCAGCTCTGAAGGAGCCATGATAACCCGTCCTAATGTATCTGCAGCCAAAAGAATGAAGCTTCCTAAAGCGGCAGTCAGGGGCAAGCATTTCGAATGCTTTGGCCCGACTAGTTGCCTTGTAATATGAGGGGCAAGCAAGCCAAGGAACGTAATCCCTCCGCCAACCGCTACACAAACTCCTGCCAGTGTAACGGCAATGATTAATAAAATCTTGCGTTCTCTTGCAACGTTTATTCCTACCCCTGTTGCTGTTGAATCACCTAAAAGCAATATATCGAGAACCTTTGATTTATAAATCGCGATCGGAATAAGGATCAATAACCATGGTAACAGCGCCCACACATAGTTCCAGTTCGCACCCCAGATGGCTCCCGACAGCCAAGTAAGTGCTCTTGTAAAATCATTCGGTTCCATTTTCATTTGGAAGATGAGGATGCCGGCATTGAATGCCCCATTCATCCCTATTCCCATTAATAAAAGTCTTATCGGTGTAATATGTCCATTTTTTCGAGATAAAAAATAGATTAAGACGGCGGTAAGAAAAGCGCCTGCTAAAGCCGTTATGGGCAAAACATACACGGAAGCCCAGCCGTTCAAAAAGGAAGCTCCTTGGAAAAAGAACATATATAATACAACGGCAAACCCTGCTCCTGAATTAATCCCCAATATTCCCGGATCCGCTAACGGATTTTGCGTAACCCCTTGGAGGATAGCCCCTGAAAGGGAGATTCCCATCCCTACGAGCAATGCCATGAATATTCTAGGCAAACGGAATTGGAATATGGTCAATTCATTTTGATCTGTTCCATTTCCTAATAAGGCGGCAATGACCTCATGAAGAGGTATTTGTATATAGCCGGCATTAATGCTTATGATTGCGGTTATAATGATGAAAAAAATAGTTGAAAAAAACAATGTTTTGAAGTTTATTAATCTTTTTGACATGTTACACCCTCCCCTCTTTACGGGCTAAATAGAGGAAGAAGGGAACCCCTACAACGGCAGTTATCGCTCCAACAGGAGTTTCAAACGGAGCATTCACCATGCGTCCGACAATATCAGCCGCAATTAATAAAATCCCGCCTAAAACGGCAGAACAAGGAATAATCCAACGGTAATCCGTTCCGACTAAAAACCGTGCAATATGAGGAACGATGAGTCCGACAAAGCCAATCACTCCAGCAATTGAAACAGCTGCCCCTGTTAAAAGCAGCACCGTGACCGCTCCTAAAAATTTTACCACATTTGTATTTTGCCCGAGACTTTTGGCAGCTTCTTCGCCCAAGTTAAGGACGGTAATAGAGCGCGACAGTAAGATGGCCAGCAAAAGTCCGGAAATGACGAACGGCAAAAGAAAATGGACTTGAGTTGGTTGGACAGCAGAAACTCCTCCCGCAAAAAAATAGCTGATATCCTTTGCAATATTAAATTTAATTCCTATCGCAGTCGATAAGGAGGTTAGGAGCGATGTAATCGCTGACCCGGCCAAAGCCAGCTTCACAGGCGTCATTCCTCCGCGGGAAAGGGAGCTAATGCCGAACACAAGACAAGCGCCAAGACCTGAACCTATAAAAGAAAAGATTGATAGACCGAAATAAGAGATTCCCGGTAAAAATGCCAGCGCAATGGCAATGAGAAAGGACGATCCTGCCGTTACACCCATAATAGAAGGAGAGGCTAATGGATTCCTAGTCATTCCTTGCATAATAGCACCGGAAACAGCCAAGGCAGAACCGACGAGAATGGCTGCGACTGCACGAGGCAAACGCAATTCCCTGACAATGACATGAGCTTGATTGTCCTCTTCAAAGGCAAAAAACGCACCAAGAACATCTCGATAACTCAAATCCGCAGCACCAAAACGAATCGATATGACAACTGACAGAAATAGGCCAATGATGCCTATGAAAAGAACGATAAGAGCAATCCATCTATTTTTGCTTTTATGAAAAGATTCTGAAGCAGTTTTCGTATGTATCGTTGAATCCATAAACCATTTTTCCTCCAAATGATAAAAATTAAGATTGACAAAGTGGCAGAGATATATTTTAATTGAAAATGGTTATCATTATTGCTTCCCAAAAATTTATTTTATCATATGAGTTGGAGGTTTAGAAATGGTATTTCAGAAAAAGTTATTTTCTCTAATAGGAGCTGCGCTATTAGCTCTATCACTAACCGCTTGCGGCGGACAAGGAACCGACTCCTCTTCCGGATCGGATCAAGCTTCAAATGAGAATGAAAAGTCAGCAGAAACAAGAACATTAACAGATGGAATGGGAAATAAAGTGGAAGTTCCTGCTAATCCAAAAAGAATTATTGCCAGCTATCTTGAAGATCATCTTGTTGCCCTTGGCGTAAAACCTGTCGCACAATGGAGTGTAAACGACGGGAAAACCGTACAAGATTATCTGCAAGATGAGCTGAAAGGAATTCCAACCATTCCTCATGATCTTCCGTTTGAAGCAGTTCAAAAAATGAATCCGGACTTAATTATAATGGACTCCGCTAGCATGGTAGAAGGCGGAAAATATGAACAATATAATCAAATCGCCCCTACTTTTGTTATTGGTGAAGAAGATAACAGCGATTGGCGCAAAGAATTGAAGCTTATTGGCGAAGTATTAGGAAAGGAAAAAGAAGCGGAAAAAGCTCTAGAAGAATATGACGCCAAAGTAGCCGAAGCGAAAGAGACAATTAAAGAAAAAGTAGGAAATCCTTCTGTCGCAGCAGTCTGGTTAGTAGGCGGACAATTCTTTATCGTAAATGAAAAACTTTCAAGCGGTGCCGTCATGTACGGAGACTTAGGATTAAAAGTGCCAAAAGTTGTAAAAGAAATTTCAGCAAACTCAGCAGATAACTGGAGCTCTATCTCTTTAGAGAAATTAGTAGAATTGGATGCTGACTATTTGTTCTTAATTAATAGTGACGGTTCCAATGCAGCACCTTTAAGTGATGCTCTATGGAAAAGCATTCCGGCTGTAAAAGCAGGCAACGTTTTTGAATTTTCTCCTGAAAAAAGCTGGTTGTACACAGGCTCTATTGCCAATTCGCAAATCATCGATGATATTCTAGATTCTTTAGTACAAAAATAATGAAAAAGGGTATCCATCACGGATGCCTTTTTTTGTTGGAAATTTCAACTGAGCGGTTTTTTCCGTTACGCCTTTCCGTAATGGGCGAGCTGTCACAAACTTCAATGTTGTAAGAATTTTAAACGTCTAATTCATATAAACAGCAGGCCATACAGCTGCTAGAAGATCAAATGAACTTTGTTTTTTGTTTTTCTATTTTCTGTCAAAACCGGACTAGACTGATCACATCTCAATGTGCTGATACAGAACTTGATTGATCACAAGTTTATCCTTTTCTCAATGTCTGGCCAATGAAGCCAAAAATGTAAGGTTGAAATTCATGGTTTTTCCCGGAAAATTCCCCTATTTTTCATGTAATGGTTGGCATTTCATTATATTAGTCGTTGAAAGTTCTTGTTTGCTATTTTCTATGTAATAACGCGCGTTTGCGATTTTTTATTGTTCATTTTCAAACTCAAGCTGATCTGCATTTGTTTCAGGCTGCCGATGATGAAAACGGCTTCCCCTCTCAGTTGTACAAAATCTTTAAACCGTTTGAGGACGCTATTTTGTGCTTTGCAATAGCCTTTGAAGCCTTATTCCCCCTTCTGCATAACCGAGCTCCATATGTACATATTTTCTAATTTTCCTATGGCACAATCGGCATCTATATATGTTAAATATTTAAAGGCGGATTTAGGAAAATGAAGAACGCTGTTTCAATCAGCATCTATAATCCTTACACTAAAATGAAAAGCTAAGAGGCTCTTAATTCAAGATTTCCTCCTATCTCGAATCAAGAGCCTCAAATAATTCAGCTAGTAGTTTATTAAATCATACTAATACTATCTATATAGTAGTATTTAAAGGTGCAAAAGCAGATAGAAATTTTTACTAAAAGCCATTGCGTAAAATTTCGTTTTCGATAAATCTTCATTCAAATTTTTTGGAATTTGCCATAGCGTTTTGATCTGCAAATCACTAGCAGAATAATTGAGAAGGGTTGAAGACCTTTTGGAAAATTCAGTTCACTTACCCATGCTTTGAGAAGAATTCCCTGTCCTTCCCTTTCCAATGTACGGGTTTAAAAGAATCATGCGTATTTTTTGATGAAAATTATAATTTTTTGCTCGTCCAACGAATCAACCCTGTTTCACTATGCGGATGGGAATCCCTTTGGGTTTTTTTATATTCATATTCTAATTCTGATAACGTTAATTTGCAAAGCTGCTCCTCATTCTTAAATGCATTTAAGACAATCAGTTTGTTGATCAATTTTTTTCTTCTGATTTCTACAGCCTGACGAAGAAGGTTACTCATGTGATCCTCTCCTTATCATAAAATTTTTACGTTTTTTTAAATGGTTATCCGATTTCGCTGCACCAGCTTTCTTAGTGCAAGTCTGATCTTGTTAAGACTATTTCATCCTCTGTGCCTTATACGGATCATTTATATTCCTGCTGCGAATTTAAAAACTAAGAGGCTCCCAAATCAAGAAAATCCATCTTGAATGGAGCCTCTAGTGAACCAGTCGGCGTTTTTAATTTTCCAGTAAATTTAACATTATATTAAAACATATTAATCCTACCTGTCAAGTAGAAATTTATGTTTTTATGAATTTAGGCAAAAAAATTCTGCCTCACCGGTCGTTGATTTGTTAATTACAGATTGATTTCAATTATACAGTCCCGATCCACCCCGGGAAACAGTCCCTTTTGAATGTGCAGTAACATGTTAAAATGTGAAGGGTTAAGGGTTGCCATCCTGACGAATGTACGGTAACATGTTAAAACCCTATTTCACAACTTGTTAGGTTGTTTCAGCAGGCCAAAAATAAAGCAGCTTACCGTTTTTCTTAACAGAAGAAATGCTGTTTTAGACGATAGCTTTTTTCTCTAAGCAATTATTTGAAAGAAGTGGAATTCCAATGCTGCTGTTAAAATGTTGGGAAGTCACCATAGCAATTTTTTGCATAATATGGCATAAAAGCGTTGGATCCGTGCTTTTGTAGAACAAAGAAATGAGCCGTTCACATTTAGCAATTTGCCGTTTAAATCATAATACCCCGCTCTGATGGAGCTGATAAATCGGTTACACGAAAACTTATAGCCCCTCACTTAATGGGTTTCTCCTGCCCCTAGTAAACATAATAACAGTTCATTTTCTCTTCTGTTGCTGAACTCTTTTTTGTTCCAGCATCTGGCAAATGGATTTGATCCCGATCATTCCAAATTTAGCTTTCTACATAAAGCGGGATATCTGGACGTCTTTTAACGTCAACACATCGAACAAAAATTTCTCTTCAAAATGCGTACTATGAATGCTCTTCCAATACCAAATATTACAATATTTTACAATTAGATGAATTTTTTATATAACTTGTGATATTTGTCCGTTTCAAAAAGCCCTGCTAATACATTTAATGTATATAGATATTCTAGGAGGTGAGTTTCCAATGTTTGGTCATACTAGACCCATTATATGTCCGCCTAAACATGTGGTTCGCGACCGTTTCATTCCACGTGTAGTTCCTTATATTCATCCAATTGTAAGGATTAATCGTTTCAATATTGTCAATGTTCCTAGACATATTTATAGACCAATTACAAGAAACGTAATTGTTGATCCAGGATACCCTTCTAAGTGCTGCTAAATGACATTACAATGCGCCCTCTTTTATTAAGGGGGGCGTTGTTTTGTTTAAATTCCCTTAACGCCATAACCTCAAGAGGTTCCATCATTATTTCGCATTTCAAAAGTACACTAATGTTCAGATTTTCATTGGAGACACCATAAATTAAGCCGATACAGACCAAGCAACTATTCCTTTGCAAAATGCCGATGCGTTTATTGTGAACAAAGGATTTTTGTGCCCTCTGGATGTTTCAATGTATACAAAAGGAATTTTTCGTCTTCTGATTCGCCATCCTCTGGGATGTTGTCTGCGGCCATCCTCCAAGATCAGACAGCTTTCTTTTTATCAACCCATTCCAACCTGTTTCCTCAACAATATCCATACTTTGAGTTAATCCCCATCAGTTGCAATACATCCATTTATATCCATATGATGAATGAGTCGACACTTTTTTTATATTAGTTTACATAATTATTTTATGGGTTACTAAAATTAATTTTGGCTAATTTATCAGCTGCTGTTCGCTTCAACATTGATTCTGCTGAGGTTCCAATCGATTTTAGCAGCGCTTTGGGCTCTTGCTCTTACCCGTGCTTGTGCAGTATTTAACAAAGAGCTCCCTCCTTTGAAGTTGAGTTTTGAAGGAAAAGAAAAAGCACCTTCCAAAAGGTGCCTACACTTTTTTTCTAAATGCTCTTCTTTCCGCATATACTGCACATTCCGGACAAACTTTCATACTATTTCCGTTATGGTCTACATAATGATAGTAAGTTTTTGTTTTTCGCTTACACAAAAAGCACCGCTTATGAAATAGACGAAACATAATTCAACTCTCCATACTGTAATGTTTGAAATGCACCTCACAGGGTGCATCTTTTAGATGTTCCATTTTAATACTCTCCACAAAAAAACGTTCAATTCCGAACGCTTTTAAAATGTTCTACCTGTCTTTTTCCATATATTTTTTTATCTTTTTTTCTTCCCATTCTTCCCCGAATATGCCAAATGCAAACGTTGAGGCGCCGTGTACTAAAAGCCCAATCCCCCAGCCAAAAAGCGGATATTGAAACCACCAATTACCGGGATCCGAAATTAAATTAAAAACAAAAAGCATAGAATTCACTAAAACATAAGAAATGAAATGCATATAAAAGGCTTTCAAATTTTCCACTCTTTTTTTCGCCCTTAAATATTTTTCATCTTTTTCGACTTTCAACACCCCCCTATATAGCTTAGTTTTTGAACAGCCTTGTTGCCACTCATTATGCTGAAAACATTTTGTTCTCCTTCACCGTCTACATTTGGGAATGAGGCACGACAATTTCTAACCTGCTGTTGATTCGGTTTTTCATAAGTGTTGAACCGTAAACGCAACGAATTTGCTTAAGTTTCGACGTTTACCTCTCTTCTCCTACTCCATTCGACAAAGGGGTAATTTTTCCTTCTTTAAACAATAAGGATTAACAAATTTTTTGCAGGAAAAAGGCGAATAAAAGCTTCAAAAAAATATGGGCCACCATTCAATGAAATCGTTTCACAAATGAATTGCACACCATAAAGCTCTCAGCAGGATGGATGAAATGAGCTTTTTCATCTAGAAAAGCCAGAACAAGAAGGTTGGAGCTGAATCGCCATTGGCTAACAAGTACATCCAGTAGCATTCTTTTGAACAATCTTTTTCTGTCAAAGCGGCAACCGTACCGTCATCCTCTTTCACCGGAACAGGGTGTGGCGCCTTAAACAGCTTCTTCATCATTGGAATGGGGGTCATCCGTCTAATCATGAAGGAAATGTCCAATTTTCAAACTTCCCAGCAGGATTTACATCTACAATTATGGGGATCGTGATGCCATGCCTGTATCTAGAAGACAAGGAAACACCTTGATCATATTTCATAAGCAAACACCTGCATCAATTTTACTGTTTTGAACATCATATCGGCACAATATTTTTATATCTCAAATGTATCATATGACCGCCGCAAAGTTTTTTATTCCTTATTTTTTAACAGCGGGGTCTATAAAGGGAGCAATTGGTAGGCATCAAACGTAAAGGCCTTTAGTTTGGTGTTGCAATTCCTTATAGGTAAGATAAAAACGGTATTCCGCGAAAGACATGAACCGGCCAGCAATGTTTCAATTCCTTATAGTTAAGATAAAAACCCTTCGAACCTTGCTAAAGAAAGACCAAGACGGTAAGGTTTCAATTCCTCATAGTTAAGATAAAAACATTGTATTGCAGATGTTTTAAGCATTGATTTCATGAGGTTTCAATTCCTTATAGTTAAGATAAAAACGCTAACTATATAAATACTAATAAACCTTTAAAGTTGTTTCAATTCCTTATAGTTAAGATAAAAACGATTGCTGATGCGTCTAACGTTGCGCCACCTTCAAGTTTCAATTCCTTTTAGTTAAGATAAAAACAAAATCTAAAGGTGCTCATGTTGTGGCCATTAAATTGTTTCAATTCCTTATAGTTAAGATAAAAACTGTTAATAGAAGAACACACTGAAGTTATAGAAGGATGTTTCAATTCCTTATAGTTAAGATAAAAAAGGTGGAGACTGGGAAGAAGCCGGAATGACTTGTATGTAGTTTCAATTCCTTATAGTTAAGATAAAAACATTATTTTGACTACAAAGCTGGATCGTTTTAGCCGGTTTCAATTCCTTATAGTTAAGATAAAAACTGTTTTTGGTTTTTGATTTTTTCTTACAATTTCATGTTTCAATTCCTTATAGTTAAGATAAAAACATGATGCATTATGAAATCGAAAGCATTTGTTATCAGTTTCAATTCCTTTTAGTTAAGATAAAAACTCGATTACTAGCTTGCGGGAGGTGATCTGATGAATGTTTCAATTCCTTATAGTTAAGATAAAAACAGTAGAATTTATTGTTCCGGCAAAAAAATATTTTGAGTGTTTCAATTCCTTATAGTTAAGATAAAAACCCCAGAAAATGTTGTTAAATAAGTATTTCGTTTAAAATGGTTAATTGGTTATTTTCATTTTAACGAAGGAGTCAAATTTTATCAATCCTTTGATTTGTGTGGGCTCAATTGAATTTTAAAAGAGTCGTCGATCCCCTAGGATTTTTGCACGATTGGAGATCGACGACAAATTTTCATTATTTTTATAAAGAAGAATGTCAATGATTCCAGTATTCTTACTGATCAAAGGCTTGTTTTTAGGACTTTTTATTCGGACAGAAATCGAGAAGAGGCGTTGTAAAGAATTAAAGATCCTGATTTAGAAAATAATAAGTGGATTATTTGACATTACATCATTTACGGTAAAGCCATTGTTGCATTCCTCCTTATGTTTGTCCATTGTAAATTCTACAAAGGAAGGGGAAGCAATGTGGCTCTTTTCTATTTCCCTTTTGACACAATTATATGGACTAATTGGTGGCGCAATTTTCTAGTCTGCAACGGTCCAGTTACACACGATTTGCTGTTTCAGATAAATGAAAATTTGCAGCATGTGCTATCAGAAAAAGTGGAATGTTAAAAATTATTGGATTTAAAAAAATGACAACGGTTAGTCGTCCCCGTTGTCATTCTAAATGTTAATTGATTAAAGACTAGTTACGCAGCTGAGAAACAATATTCTCATTTGATAGTTCTTTCGCTAATATGCTGGAAATAACATACTTTACAAACAATTTATTTAGCAAAATGAATAAACTTAATAGTAATAATAAACCAACGGTAATCATCATTAATACTTCATTATTTAGCACTTTAGAAAGAAGAATAGCAAATAAAATAACCGTTCCATAAGAGAAAATATAAACTTTTTTGTTTCCTGATTCGATTGTTTTATAAAACTGGGATGTGATTTCTTTGCTAGACATTCCGTTTAAATATAGAGACAGTAAATCACGATTTATTAACTTGATGAGTGAATTTAAGCTGTTTTTATATACAATGACAACTACAATAAGTAAGCTTAGCTGGAAAAACAAAAGCAAATGAAAAGAGACTTTCGAATTTTGTACTAAGTTCTCCAATCCTTCAGATTGATAATATACATAAACTTCATCTTCATTAAACATTTCATGAAAGGATTTGACAAAATCATATATATATTCTGTTTTTTCTAAGTTCACAATAAGTGATTTAACATCTGAATAGTTACTGCTATTAATTGTTGCCAACATTTTATTATATAAAGGTTGAGCGAGATAACATTGATCCTTTAGAAAATATGTGCCTGATCCTTCATAATAATAATTTGTAGTTTTAACGGGCTTGTGATTCATATCAGAAAAAATTAATTTTTGATTTTTAAAATGTTCTGGCAGCACTAAAGCATTGTCATCAACTTGTACGTCAAAACTAATTGCTTCTCTAGTAGTTTCATTAAGAGGCAAGCAATCTAAAAACTCTACCTCCTCTTTTTCCGACGAATAAATAAGAGGAATTTCATAATCATAGGTAAGATTTTTAACATGAGGCAAATTTAAAATTAAGTTAGTATCGTACTCAAATTCTCCTTTTTCTGTATATCCATTGATCAGTACCATTGATAATTTATCATTATTTAATATATTATTATGGATGTTCTCAGCAGAAATAAATACTGTAAAGATCGAAAATATAATCAATATTAGTAATAAAAAGTTTAGTATCGCAAGCTTTCTTAAACTTTTTAAATATTTTTGCTTTATATAATAAAAAACCGAATCATGTTTTAACATAGTTCTTTCAATCCTTTATTTAATTGAATAAAATCAAATGATTTGTCTGAATTTTCCACAACAAATTTTGAATGGGTTACTACTATAATGACCCTATCTTTTTTTATACTAGATAAAATATCCATTATGATTTTAATGTTCTCTTCATCTAAATTATTCGTTGGCTCATCCAATAAAATAAGCGGATATTCAAATACCAATACTTTTAAAAAAGCTGCTCGTTGTCTTTCACCACCAGAGAGATTATTTACTGGAATACCTAACTTGTTTTCCATTTGTATTTGCCTGCTGTATTTATTTAGTTTTTCGTTATCTAAAGGCTGGCTGTTTATAAGTGAGATAATTTGAAGGTTTTCTCTAATTGTTAAAGTCTCTATTAAATTTAAATCTTGGAAGAAATACGCTATTTTTTTCCGCAAGTCATCAACTAATTCAACATCCTCAAAATTAATTTGTTTATGAAATAAATTAATGCTTCCTGAGTGAGGTTTTTGTATTAAAGATAAAATATTGATAAAAGTGGTTTTCCCACACCCGCTTTTTCCATAAATAGCATATAAACCAGGTTCATTTATCTCTAGAGAGAGATTTCTCAAGATTATTTTTTCGCCGTATTGAAAGTTAATGTTTTTAACACTAACATGAATATCCTCATAGTTGTCAACGGAATTTTTGTGCAAATTCATCACCCTCTAATATATTAAGGATATTATTCAAATACACACTTAGCTCAAAAACATAGTTACCTCTTGGTTCACAATATCCTAAATAACATTCATACTGCTCTACCTTTTTTCTAATTAATTCCTTATCTATATCAAGGTTATGCTTTTGAACTAGACTAGTATAAATATTTAATATAATATAGAAGTCTTTACTTTCATTATTTAAAACTTCAGGATATAATTTTTTCATTTCTTCGATATCTTTGGGAGTAGGGTCAATGATATCGTACTTTAGTACCTTTGTAAGTAAGTCATCTGACTCTTCTATAGCAACAGCTTCAGAAGTAGCCATCTCACCAGTTGCCTTATAACAGTAATACATTTCATTAAATAATTTTATGTCTCGGCAGTTTGTATTTTCAGCAGCTTCTTGATTACGAGAGGATTTTCCAATCACTTCTTCTGCATAGTTTAAATAATATGAATATTGGTAATAACTTTGATCTCTATTGTTTTTCAATTCCTGACTAAAACTATCTATGCGATGGCTTAGTACATTTAAATATTTATCGACATCAGAAATTTCTTTACTAGCAAATACATTCGACATTAAATATAGATTTCTTATACTCTCCAATGAATAAAAGTACGTATGAAAAGGTCTTGTTTCTGATAATATATTAGTCATAAACTTTTTGTTCTCAAAGTGTTGCTCTAGTTCTTTTGCGATCATTAAATGAACCCAATAAGTAATTTCATCTCTGAATAATATTGTTATTTGGTTTTCTTTCTTTTCATATATGTCTTTTAAATGGTCCAAATTTACTTCAAGATCATATAGATTGCTTAAAATAATAGAGGCATGAAGAAGAATTGGTTTATTATAGTCTAAGTCTAAAAGGTCTTGTTCAGTAAAACTTGAAATGTTATTTTCAATTTTATCTTTCATATCTGCAACCGTGTTATTTATCTTATAATCCAATATTAGAAAATAATAATACTCCACTTGATCAGCCTTGCCTGGATTCTCTAGCTTCATAAATACTTTTTTTATTTTTTCTAACCCCTCTGAATCACCAATATATTCCATCATATTATAAAGAAAATATAAATCAAAAAATGAACGAACCTTATTAATTTCTTCTATTGAGAATAAACTATCTTTTTTTAACATTGATAATAAAATTCTACAATAAAAAATATTTTGTTCTTGCTTACATTCACTAGGCTGTAATTTATCATTTATTTTGCCAAGATATAATATCGAGCTATTATTTTTCAAATCAGATATTTCCTCAGACTGACTGGTTACTTCAAAAACACTTCCATCATTACTTTCTTTCATATAAGAATTGATCGTATTAATAAAATTATTACTATGAATAGGCCGATTTTTAAAATAAGGTTCACTGCAAGCTGTAAGCAGGAAAAAACATACTATAAGCAAATAGATATTTTGTTTCATATAAACATATCTCCTAACCTATTAGCCTTTATACTGGAAATGAGGTAAAAAGTGTAGATATTCTGCTCTAAATATTAGATTTTTGCAGTAGCTGTGTATGTTCTATTACTATAATCAACTATAGTAGTAGTGTACATGCCAAGATATATTGTTAAACCGCTTCCACAAACATTTCCAGAGCTGCTATAAGATTTTGTAGTTGTGCTTCTTGAATAACCAGGACTAGATCCACTACCACTTGCTCCGGCTCCGCTAAAAGAAACACTTCCTCCAACTGTATAAAACGAAACTTGATGAGTTAACTTCTTAAACCCGGTTCTAGTAGTAGAACTATATGCTTTATAATTTCCGCAACCTTTCCAGTCAGACAAATAAGGCAAATCGGCTTTCGCTGTTCCATTGTTATCGGGATTAACGCTTTGGTTAGAAAAGAACAGGGCGGCGATTTGCAGTTTTGGTGGCACTTTAAGCATCAGCAGATTGTGAAAATGTAAAAATAAAACATAGTAATATAGCAAAAGATAAAGCAAGCATTTTTCACCTAAATAATTGAATATTATACACTTTTTACCTTAATTATCATTTTATCACATTTATAGGTAATTTGGAGTATTTTTTACATTATTTGTTTGTAATGATTATTTTTTTTAGTATTTTTTGTGGTATGCACACAATTAATTTTGGAAATAAAATGAATTTCCTGATCTGATCGCTTATCAGTAAATAAAATGAGCGCCTAGTAAGCGCTCATGTAGACAATATATTAACCAGAAAGTTAATAAACTTCTTCTTGGATGATCCCTTGTTTTTTTAAATCGTGTTGATACCACTTCATCAGATTATGCCACCGTGATCGAAATGAAGAATGGGCTTCTTCGTTTCTTTCTATCGTTTGCAAGCAAAAAATACAGAGACGTGCAAGCTGTTTCACCGCACATAAATAAGGAGCGGTCAATACAAATGTTTCAACAAAGGCATCGCTGGCTCATGGATGTTTCAGCGCTACATCCGTTTCCTTAACCATAAAAAATTGATTAAGCACGACCGCATAGGCCGTGCTTTTTGGTTTAAAATTTTTCTTCATCGTTAAGATAAAAACGCACCTAGCTGAAACAGGGAACGCCAATCTAAGAGGTTTTCAATTCCTAATAGTTAAGATAAAAACAAAGTTTCAACAAATGCTGATACTCTTCTTTTGATAGTTTCAATTCCTTCTAGTTAAGATAAAAACGAGCGAAATAATTTCATTAATACTATGACTCAGCTTTGTTTCAATTCCTTCTAGTTAAGATAAAAACAAAGGCAACGAAAAATCTAACGCAGGAACAAAAATGTTTCAATTCCTTCTAAAAATTATAACATTTATCTTGTGAATTGTTGCTAATTTTTAAAACCCTTGAAAATCAAGGGTTTTTCTTTTTCATCTCAGCGTAAATCCGAGTGAATTTTATGCCCTCCAAATAGCTTTTGCCCCCAATTTGTCCCCCGTATCTCAAACAAAAAATAATTTAAAGGCTGGCTTATCGCACCTCTTTTTTATTTACTATTTTTTACCACAGGATATAATGAAATATGAAATATATTACATAGGAGGATAAAAAATGGAAATTTTTTTAAGCTTAATAGGGTTTTTAGGATTCGTACTCGGAATAATTTGGCTCATTATCAATCTATTTAAAAAGAAACAGAAGAAAAAACCTGTCATAGCTATTGTAACTGGAACAGTCTTATTAATTATTGGTACTTCTATCTTTACTCCTTCAAGCGAAAATACTTCAAAAAATATCGAAACGCAACAATCTATTGAAAACTTCCAACAGGAAAAGGATAAAGAAAAAGAAGCAAGTGCAGAGGTCGGAAAAGAAACAATCTCCGCTCTTGAAAGCAATGATTTTCTTTCATTCGTTGAAGAATATAAAAAGTTGGGTAGCAATAAAACCCCAGTTTGGGATAACTACTTATACGGTAAAACAGTCACATGGACAGGAACCGTTGTTAGAGCGGGCACAAGCCAATTATTTGTGTATGGAGGAAACGACTATCAAAGGGAATCTTGGGATGAACTGGGAGATCAGAATAAGTTATTTTACACTTTTGTTGCTAAATATGCGGATGGAACTGCTGATGAGTTTAAGAAACTTAAAACAGGAGATACAGTCACAGTTCAAGGAACTTTGGAGGCAAGAGGAGATTATGATTTAAACTACAATTGGAAAATATATGATGCAACGTTAAAGGAAAAATAAAGAACTCCCTGACAAAAGCAGGGAGAACTATTCATCATACGGACGGTATTTTTTTCGCAGCTTCTTTAGTTCTTTTTGCAACTGTTCAACGTCTGAACGCAAAAACAGACTTTCCCTGGATAATTTTTTAACAGGCTTTAACTTCCCATTTGATACCAATGCGTGAAGCCTCTGGCGTGTAACGTCTAAAATTTCTTTTACTTCAGACGTGGTAAGGACTTCATTTTTGATGAAGTCCTCCACTTCCTGCCGATCTTTTAAGTGGTATTCCATGCCTATTTCTCCTTTTGTGATACGAAAATTTTTATAATAAACAAGATGAGCCACAATGTTGCTAGACTAAATCCTATCCAGTCAAGTAAACTCATGCTGCTGAAATCCATATCCAATAACCATATTGAAAATAAAATGAAGAATAGAATGTCTGTTGTAGAGATATTTTTCATATTTATCGGTGGATGTGATATACTTTTTTCAAGAGGGAAAGCTTTGAAGCTTCCCCTCTCTTGGGCTTATTCCTCTCTATCGCGGGTTAAGCCTGTCATACAGCTCGAAAGCTGTTTTGATGCTGGCTAAGATTGCCGCGATAGTGAGGGCTATATTTCTTATTTCATCCACCTTCTTTCACCTCTCTCTATAAACTTTAATTTTCTTCAGAATTCTCACGTTTTCTTTAAATTTAACTTACTTCCAATAGCTTCTTCACCTCATGTTAGTGGATATTAATTGAATATATTCAATATATTTATATGGTAGAGTCCGTCCTATCATCTTGAAAACGGGCTACGTGCTTTTCTTTCGCTACATCATTTGTACAACGAGCAGTTGGCTGATCTCGTAATTTGACACCTTCTTTTGTAGTACTTCTTCTGGTGTCAATCAAACTCACACTGTATCTTTCCTATGGCAAATTTGGTAAGCATCATGAATTGTTAGAAAACAATAACAATACCAGTTTGGTTGATAGGATGGCCCCCCATCTGTAAGGAATTTAAAGAAATTCAATGAACCATACTCTTTGAAAAGCTTGATAATTATGTTTGCCAAAACCATTATTTATTCATCTCTTTTATGTCAACACGAACACCTGCTTTATCAGTTGTTTGTCGTTCATATAACCTTAAACATCCTTTACTATACATAAATTTTATAAAAAATCTTGTCGAATCATGTCATAAAATCAAAAAACAGAAGCACAAACGGCTTCTGTTGTAAGTAACATAATACTATCTATCGCCTTAACACCCGTAACATAAATTAATTCATGTCACTCTCTGGCCCGATCAAAGCGATATTTGTACCGATTGCTAAAAATGTTTGCAGGCAAAGTCGATTTTTTCTTGTTCTTCTGGATGTAAAAATTCTTCAATTTTTTGTTTCGAGAACGAAGTATAGTCTTTCTTCGCCGTCGTTGTCGATGAAGAGGGCCCAGTCTGGGTTGTACGAACCGATTGGGATGTCGATTTTGAACCAGCTTGGCAGTTTGACGTATACTTTTACGATTCCTCTCCTACTCGACTCGATAATTTTTAGTTTTTGTTAATCTCAGCCTACTCAGATTGTAGGATAATGTAGATAATAGTACTTGATATAAACGATTGTTTTTAACATCGAAATGAAATTGGTATGTTTCTCTGGATGAAAAGACCTTTTCTTTTATCCTAAATTATTTTTATAAAAAATTTGTCAAATCAGGTCATATAAACAAAAAAGACAGAAGCTATAACAACTTCTGTATTTAATGATTTATTATCGGCTTATTGCCCGCAGCAGAAATTGATTGATGTCTTTCTCCAGTCCAGTAAATTCGATGTTGGTGCCGATGGCTTCGAAGTGTTTGCGGGGGAAGTCGATTTTGGCGGATTCTTCTGGGCGGAGTGCGCCTTCCTGTTCTATTTCTGTTGTTTCGAGAAGACACGGTTAATCTTTCAAGATTTTATGGATTTCTTCTTCTGCCAGATCGAGCATATGTGCAATTTCCGTTATACTCATTCCTTTTGCCATCATTTTGCGAATAAGCTCACGTTCTTTTTGCTTCATTCCTTGTTCCAATCCTTGCTTTAATCCTTCTTCCATCCCCGCGCGCCGTTCGCCGCGAATGTTGGAAAGCTGGTCGCGCAGCCATTTTAACTGCATTTCATACGCATAGCGATTTTCCGGACTGACACTTATTTTTTCCCATTCCTCCAGCGCTTCGCGGATTTCCTGCTCATTCATCGCCAACACCTCCAGTTCGTTTAAAATCCCTTCATCAACCTCTCTTTTCCGCACATCAACGCCCGTTCAGCCCGTTCACGGCCCTTCCGAATTAAAACGATAAGCCAATTATTGAAAATACCCGTGTACGATTGATTTTTGGCAAAATAAACAGCCCTGTTTAACGTCTATTGGCCAAAGACAGATTATTATCTTTTAATACTTGATGAAGAATAACCCCTAACCTATTAACAAGGTCTTCATCTTGCTCTTGGAATCCCGCTTCATTGAAACATGCGTGAAGCAATTCATGGACAAATGTTTGTTCTTTCTTATTATCTGACAACGATTCTTTGATTTTTATTGTAGACTTTTGATATAGACATGTACCCATTATAGTCGGATCATCATCAATTTCCTTAACTTCTATAACCTGATAATCCACGCCTGCAACTTTTACTTTATTTGGTAACATTATTCCACCTCTTTCTGTGCATAAAAATAGCACCTAACTTCTTGAACGAGTTAAGTGCTTTTTACAATACTTTTTCACCATTTTCATAAGCTTCTTTTGCTTCTTTTAGTGTCATTTTATTCGGTCCTTGTGGACTTTTTTCATCTTCAAATAATCCGCTATTCTGCCATCCACAATGATCGCAAATGTCAAAAACCTCAACATTATGACCACATACCGGACAATCAATTTGCTTAATCATCTTCATCATCCTTTACCTTATATTTTTCAATCTGTTCTAACCAATATACGTAAGCAAGAATAGGTTTGAATAAAGTTGAAATGTATCCATCAGGTCTGCCTATTGTAAAATCATTTGTGCTTTTACGATATTTAAACAAAAAGCCATCTTTATCTACAAAACCTTCGACATCATCACTCAATGGAGCAGCCAATAAATTTCTAGCAATATCGACATATTCTTCTGGAGTTATATTCCCATATTCATCTAAATGTTTTTCTATATGTTTTTTAAACTTTTTCTCACTTGGAAATGTTGAGTTTAACCATTTCTTACTGCTAATAATATCACTTTCGGCGATAAAAATCGAACTGCTATTTTCAATTGGTATAACCGTTGTTCTACAAAATGGATGAAACGGCGGATAATTCGCCACTACTTTGGCACCTTCGAATTCGAAAATTTCTCCATTCAACCTTCTACATGTTGGGCTTGTTCTGTGATCCAAAACCGCTGTGATTTGATATCTTTGAATACCTGCATCCATAAACGCTTGCTTGTTTGCTTGATTCATAACAAACGCACTCTCAGTAGCAATTAATCTTAGCGATTCATTCGCACCAACTTCCAGTCTATTTTGAATGATCCTGGCCATCTGTCGGTAATCGTCGCCACGAATAATGCCATCTCGAATTTCTTGATTCAATGTATATATTAATTTCTCTTTATTGACCCAAATGCGATCTGAAAAATTCTGCCCATTAATCCACTTTGCATTGAGTGTCATTCGCATCACAGATTCGTTGATATGAAAAAATGAAGGTGCATGCTCTAGCCCCTTCATCGTGGATAAATATCCGTTTTCATAAGCTTCACGTAATAGTTTTTCAAATCCTTCTTGTTCAAATGCTCCTAACTCAACCATTTTTAAGCGTATGGACAGCGCCAACCCTTCTAACCGATTTAAACGGTAGATGCTTTCGCGAACAGGCATTAAATGTGCGTATTGCGGGTATTTTTTGGCGAATGCTTCGTAATCCTGATAGAGAAGATCGATTTCCGATTGAGATAAATTTTGCACTAAATGACGATACTCAATCACATTCTCTTTGCCATACTCTTGATAATACCGAGCAATTTCTTTTCTGATATCGGCTTCTATTCGAAGAATTTCTTTTCTTAATTGTTTATCCAGCCGATGGTTTTGTTTGTCTTGGGCAGCAAAGAGCTGGGCAGTCATGGTCAGTCGTTGGAAAGCAGAATTTCTAGAACGATCCTCGATGGTCTTTGAAAAAGGCTCAAGCGAAGTGGATAAAATCCGTAAAGAATATGAGGCCAAACAAGAAAATTTAGAGAAATTGGTAGGTCAGTTAACGGTTGAAGTTGACTGGCTGAAAAAAAAATCTGGGCTCAAATAAGTCTGTTGACGAACGAAAGGCTATGGTCGAATTCAATCACCCATCGATCAACATCAAGCGTCAGGCACAGTTATTAGGTATTCATCGTACTAGCGTGTATCGCCAATCAAAGGGGCAAACAGAAAGCTCAGAAAACATCATGCTCATGCACGAAATGGATATGCTTTATACAGCTCATCCCTACTTTGGCTACAGGCGCATGACTGCGAAACTTCGTGAGAAAGGATTTGATGTGAATCATAAACGCGTACGCCGTCTCATGCGCCTTATGGGTATACAAGCTATTTACCCTAAACCCAACCTTTATCTGTAATGTACTCCATTATTTCCTCTCCTTTCGCCCACAGAATACGACAAAAAGAGAGGAAATTCCTTCTTCACTATATGGTGGCATTTGTACGACAAAAACAAAAAAATTGATTAAAAACTATTTATACGTGTTATAATACGTGTTATAATATAATCAAGGAGGGAAATGAAGAGTTACTCTTCAAAGGAATTAATAAAAATCATACAACAAGATGGATGGTACATAGTAAGAACAAGTGGTAGTCACCATCAATTTAAACATCCCACTAAACCCGGATTAGTAACCATCCCTCATCCAAAGAAAGACTTACCAATCAAAACAGTAAAAAATATACTCAAGCAGGCGAGGCTATTATAAGCCCCTCCTAAAGGAGGTTGATATATATGAATAAAAAAGATCGTTATATTTATCCAGCTATTTTCGATTATGCCAATGATGGAATATCTGTTGAGTTTCCTGACCTTTCTGGCTGCTTTACCTGCGGAGATACAGAGGAAGAAGCTTTTAAAATGGCCAAAGAGGCGATGGCATTACATTTATACGGATTAGAACAGGAAAATGAAGAGATTCCTGAGCCTTCAAAAGTCTCAGAAATTAACACACAAAATAATCAAGTGATCGTGTTTATTGAAGTATGGATGCCACCTTTTAGACATGAAATGGAAAACAAAGCTGTGAAAAAGACCTTAACTATTCCAAAATGGCTTGATGATTTAGCGAAAGAACATAATGTAAATTATTCTCAAATTCTTCAGGATGCATTAAAGAAGCATCTTGGCGCAACTGATCGATAAGCATAATTTATATAAATAAATTAAATTAAAATAAGCCTCTTCACCCGCAAAGGCAGAAGAGGCTTTCGTTTATACTTTTTTTTATTTTTTCTCGGCTCTCTCAATTTTTGTCTGGACACTGCTTGACGATATCCATAGATAATTGGCGATTTCACTGTAAGTCAGACAATATCCTCGCGACATCAGGTATACTTCACGCTCTCTATCTGTCAGTACAGACAGGGCATCCTCAATTCGTTGCTTGTCCCACTGTGTAATAACATTTTCCTTTTTGTGATTGTCCCATTCGTAAACAGGTTCACTGGAACGGAAATATTTTTTCATTAGTAACGGATCAGATGGTTTTTCGCGCTGATAAGCGGCTCTTCGTTCAGTGCCACGTCGATTTCCTGGTTGCCGCGATGTTTTCATCCACTCAATAGCAAATTCCAAATCAGAGATCATTCCAGCAATAATTTTCTTTTCCTCATCCGATGCATGTTTTAAAAGTTTTCGTGTTTGCTTGAGTGTTTCTTTATATTCTTGTAAAAGCTCATTCATCGGATACCTCCTGTGTATGTGGGTTGCAAATGATTGCACCCGTTCTTCCAACTCCTGCACACGCACACACTCCCAGCACCGTATGCGAGCGTGATGACATGTTTCCATATGGTTATCTCCCTTTTTTACAGCTTTTTATCATTTAAACGATAAACGACGGATCAGGTATTGATCCAACGAATTAATGACGAGTTTTTCTTCAGTAGTAAATCGCGTTAAACAATCCGGGCATTCCCGCCTGCGATGGACCTTATTTTGCTTTTTTCTAGTTCTAGCTTCCAACACTTTTGTTCGACATCCACATATTGGACAGCGCATCGAAATCGCCTTCTAGTCGGTAGTTTGTAGTTAAATCTCCAATTCCTAATACTTTAACGACTTGCCGTCCTCCCTTACCATTTCGATCCTAGCTTTCACTGCCTGCATCAGGGCCTCTTGGCCTGTTTCCTTTTGTTCTATAGCCTCAATTGCATCTTCATCCATCGTTCCCTCTGATACCAACCGCATGATAACAATACGCCTTGTCTGCCCTTGACGATATACCCTAGCATTGGCCTGCATATAATCCTCAAGGCTGGCTCCATATCTGTTCGAACCGTACAACTGTTTGACAGCTGGACTCCTGGAGGTTCAAACCATGTCCCGCTGATTTGGGATGTAACAAAAGGATTGGTATCTCATCATTGTTCCAAGCTATGATATCCTCGCTGCCCGCTTTTCCCTTCCGTAACACCTTGGTCTCTGGAAAGCGTTGCTGGATCCGGTCTAAGCTGTGCTGATAATTATAGAACACCATCACCAGCTTTCCATTGGCTGCCTCAATGATATCCTCCAGGGCATCCAGCTTAGCATCATGGATACGTTTGATTCCCCACAGCTCATCATATACGGCTCCAGATGCCATCTATAGCAATTTATTTGACAGTACGGCAGCCGTTTGGGCGACAACATCCGCATCCTCATACTCAATCAACAATTCACGTTCCAGTTTTTTGTACAGTTTCCAGGCTTGTTCGGACATTTTGACAGGCACGGTTCTTTCAATCTTTGGCGGCAACTCCAGCCAGTCTTCAGCTTTCATACTGACCACAATGTCGGAAATGGCATCATATATGCGCTCTTCAGACTCTTTTTTCTCTCGCCATTTATACACAGCGTGACCGTTGCGCTCACCGGAGACAAAGTATCGATCACGATAATCAGTTATGGTTTTCCCTAAACGCTCCCCTAAATCCAAGAGATAAATTTGCGGCCATAAGTCAATCAAGCCGTTAGGCGCCGGTGTCCCAGTCAATCCGACGACCCGCTTAATCATCGGCCTTACCCGCCGGAGAGCTCTAAACCGTTTAGACTTGCGGTTTTTAAAACTAGACAGCTCATCAATCACCACCATGTCAAAGTCCCATTTCCCTCCTAGCTCTCCGACCAGCCAAACGACGTTTTCCCTATTGATCGCGTAAATATCAGCAACAGTTTTCAATGCTCTTCGTCGTTGATCGACACTCCCTAAGATTTTGCTGATACGAAGATGATTCAAATGATCCCACTTTTCGATTTCTCGAGGCCAGGTATCATTGGCAACTCGTAGTGGGGCGATTACCAGTACCTTGTTCACTTCAAAATAGTCATTCAAGAGTAGGTCAATGGCCGTCAATGTTGACACGGTTTTCCCAAGCCCATCTCCAAAAACAAACCGAGATCAGACATACCACTATTGTGTTTACAAGGTACATTATTTTGTCTTTGTCTTGGCAAAACCGAGTAAGTACAGATTATCGAACATTAGGCGGCATTTTTTATGAACTTTGTGATGAAATCGATGAACTAGATTGGGCCTTTGCACTTCACTACTCATTGAAATTCTTGAAGATGCACTTCAAAATGTAAATCAACAGATTAAAAAATTAATCGAAAGTCAATTACGTAAATGGATTGCAGTATTGCCTAAATATCAAGGCTTATTTACCAAAATTGAGCTGCGAAAGTTGAGTTAAGGTATAATAAAAACAAGTAAGCGCTTAATCACAAAATTACAAATTGAATTTATAATTTGGAGATATTTATGAAAAGGATAAATTGGGGTATACTAAGTGTTGCAAATATTGTCTTTACAGAAATAATTCCTACACTGCGGCGTTAGATCGTGCATTTGTATCAGCAGTGGCTTCAAGGAGTAAAAAAGAGCTAAGCGCTTTAACACACCTAAAATTTATGAAAAATAATGATGATCTTTTAAACGACTCAACAATTGATACAGTATATATTCCACCTCCTAATTCATTGCATAAAAAATGGACAGTAAAAGCAATGGAAGCAGGAAAGCATGTACTACTTGAAAAGCTAGCTGTCTTAACTGAAGAGAAAATGCTTGAAATTTAAAAGAGCTTCTCTGAAGCTAATAACGTTATTTTTGATGGAAGCGTTTATGTATCAATTTCATAGTCAATATAAAAGGGTTAAAGAATTGTTCGAATCTGATTTTATTGGTAATCACCATCATATTAAGGTGCATTTTTCATGGTTACTTAATGATCCGAATAATATTCGGCTACACCAAGAGCTCGGTGGTGCCATGTGGGATATAGGGTGTTACGGGGCATTCATACACTTACTCAATATAGGCATGAAACTAGTAAAAGTGTCTATGAGCGGGAAAATTCATCCTGAATATACAGCTGATACCACACCTACTTGTATCTTAATGGACGATGAATATCGAACAGGGGAAGTATTTGCTTCAAATGGATCTTCCCTTTATAATCGTTATGAAATCATCAGACCGAAAGAATCAATCTTTGTAGATTCTTCATTTCGCTCTAATGTTTCAACAGACGGTAGTGAAAAGTCATCGTAAAAGGAAATTCATTTGAAATGGCGAGTTATTTGCAAAGAAGCTATCAATCATTATACAATGGATCCTCCTTTATCGAAATTTAACCCAAAAATCTAGTGGAAACTATTTCCATAAGTGAAGTAGTTCCTATTTCTTGTATCGTTCAAACAATATCCTGAAAAATAGGGGAGAGAAATAAGGTTGAAAGTGACCATTTATGACGTGGCAAGAGAAGCGAATGTCTCAATCGCAACCGTATCAAAGGTGATTAATAATAACGGACGGATTAGTGAAAAGACAAGAAGAAAAGTCCGCGAAGTGATGGAAAGACTTAACTATCATCCGAATATGATGGCATCAGCTCTGATGGGAAAGCAAACAAAGACAATCGGACTACTTATTCCCGATTTAGCGAATCCATTTTTTTCAGAGTTAGCAAGAAGTATTGAAGATCGGGGACACGAACTTGGTTATAACCTCGTCATATGTAGCACGGATTATCAAATAGATAAGGAGAATAAATACCTTAGTCTTCTGAAACAAAAAGGTATAGACGGCTTTATCTTAGCTTCCGGATTTGAAAATTTAGATAAAGTGGAAGAACTTATGCAAGAGGATATTCCTGTAGCGAGTGTTGCTCGTGATTTTCCGATGTTTTCTATCAATACGGTAGCAATTGATGATTTCATGGGAGGATACCTCGCGGCTTCACACTTAATTAAGCTAGGTCATAAAAATATCGGTATCATCGCTCTTGATGTATGGAGTAACAGAGAACGGTTCCGTGGTTTTAAACAGGCATTGGAGGAAAATAATTTGGAGTTCACACCTGACTTCGAATTTATTCAAAAATCCAATAATCTTTTAGAAGCAGGTAAATTTATGACTCATAAATATTTAAGTGGTAGCAAACCTCCAACAGCTATTTTTGCTTGTAATGATTTATTGGCGGCGGGAGTAATCCAGGCAGCGAAAGAAATGGGAATGAACGTACCAGAGCAACTTTCTGTTGTCGGATTTGACAATACTATTATTGCAACAATCGTTGAACCGACATTAACAACCATTGCTCAACCAATTCAAAGCATGGGAAAAGAAGTAATGGATTTAATGGTTTCAATGATCGAAGGAGAAATAAAAGAAAAGAGGCGCATTACTCTTCTTCCAACACTTGTAGAGCGAAAATCTGCAGTAAAATTGAAGTTAAGCACATAGCTCTAATATTTCAGGCGTGTTGATTAACCAATAAAATCCAGTGACAGATACAAAAAAGAGCACCTTTCCTCTAGAATATAAGTATCACCAAGCAAACCAAGGAAAGAGGTGCTCTTCATGAAAATGAATACCACACTTCCGAATCTATTGTAAAAAATTGTTTCAGAAGAGGAATTGCAAACCATCATCGAAGTGGTCGGCTATAAATATACTGCCCGAGTCTCTGATGTTCGTTCGCTGATTCACTACTTTGTGACTGCCTCTATGAACGAATGGGAAGGATTTCACCATGGATCCGCTGTAGCAGCGACCTATGTATTGCCGTAAGTTTCCTCTACCTTTTCGAAAAAAGTCAGTGATGTTTGCTATGACATCATAAAACGACTCTTCAATCTCATTGTATCCAAATGCTATCGAAAAACATGTCGTGCTCTCAAGTTTCCACGTCCATTGCTAGTGATGAATTCGACCACCATAACGATAGGAAAATCTCGCCTTCCTTGGGCCTTATATCACAGGGAGTGCTCTGGTGTCAAGCGTCATGTCGCTGATTCCCCTGAACTGGAAATGCCGCTCGAAACGGTGGAAACGATCGTTCCTTCGTCATGATGGTCCTGTCGGAGAAACATTGGCGCACAAACGACATATTCTTGTTGAAGACCGTGCGTATTTTAAAATCGAACGCATCGACCCATTTGCTGAAAACGGACAAGATTTTGTGATTCGCATCAAAGAAAATGGAACTGCATCAATGTCGCAGTTTGAGACGTTTAGAAAACAGCCATCATCATGATTCGAGACGTCATATGCTAATTAGGAACACCACAATGCCGTTCGAAAAAACGTCATCGCATCGTAATCTTTCGCGATGACCAAGGACATGAAATTCATGTCGCAGACTGTAGACAAAATAGGGTTCAGACTCAGCGTCTGAACCCTATTTTGATTAAGAGCCTAAATGTGAATGAAGAGCCTGGGGTTGCCCTCCATAGCCATGTAGCTAGTTTTTTCAAATTCATGGCAACACAAACAAGCATCTCCTGCATTGAAACTTTTTCGGTTCTATGTCAATTGTTGGGGTGCACTTGATGTGAAGTGCACCTCTTTTATATGTATGAAAGTTAAATAAGTGAGCATAATACCTTATTTCTAAGTCGTTGAAAGTTGCGAATACCATAAGACATTCGTTTAATGACTTTCATTTTATTGTTAATCCCTTCTAAATAACCGTTAGTGTAGGGATACATAAACGAATTGATGATTTCTTTCTCCCAGCTTTTAAAGGTTCGTTTCATGTACTGATATTCGTCCAGTCCTGATTCGTCAATCGCTTGATACAGTTGTTCTAAGTTCAACCTTACATTGCGTTCATTGCTTTGTGTCATCCATTTTTTAAAGACTTCTTTCACTTGGTAAGCTTTCTTTAAATCGGGGGACAACTCTAAATAATATTGCAGGAGCTCCTGTTCTCTTGTGGTTAACTTCTCTTTCGGTTTATGTAAGAGAAAACGTAACTTTTTCATCGATTTTCGATCTTTGTCTTGGAACGACTTTTGTACTCTCTTTCGTACTCGTTCAAGTGCCCAGAAGTTATGACGAGCATAATGGAATTTGTCCACGATGATAATTGGATTTTGAAAGAGTTGTTGAGCCAATATTTTATACGGCTGCCACATATCCATGACCACCATTTGAACACGATGAGTCGGTAAAGAACGAAAATAATCTTTTAGCGTGGACAACTTACGGTCTTGAATCACATCAAATACCTTGAAGCCTCGAGGGTCTCCGATGACACATTGATATTTTCCTTTTTCGGTTGTCCCCTTAAACTCATCAATGGCTAAAATTTGTGGTAATGAGTGGTTCTCATAAGTATAATAACGGTCAAACCATCGAATCACCGTTGAGTGTCCCAATCCAAGCTCTTTCGCCACTTCCTTAAAATTGGCCGTTCTCACTTTGATAAGAAGGGCTTGAAGGACACGTATCGTATGACGTTGATAGCGCTCTAAGAAGGGATATCGTTCATAGAAACGCTTTCCACAGGATGTACATTTATAGCGACGCTTTTTTAGAACGAGATACGTATACATTTCGCGAAATTTGACATCTCGAATCTTCTGCAGGCGATAATCATGAATAGATCTTGTCCTTTCCCCGCACTGAGGACAACTTTGATGACAAGGTTTGGTTTCGATAAAAATTTCTAGGTGCGTATCCGTTTCCACAACATTTGACACAATGACATTTTCTAATCCAATCAGTTTTGTGATACAATAGTCTTGCATTTACGAAGTCTCCTTTTAAATGAGGTTTGGCCACTTTCATTATAAAAGAGAGCACTTCGTAAATGCTTTTTTATTTTATGAAATTCTTTACCCCAACATTTAGTATAGAACCTTAAAAAATAATATATGAAATGGAAGTTTAGGAATTTCTAAACTTCCATTTTCAATTTCTAGTATTTAGTTGCAATAAAGAGTTTCACACCCTTCCCATATCATCTACAACCGCATTGTTTATAGACCAAAATATAACGTGATTGCTGAATGGATTAGTTGTAAAACAAAAATTCAACTTATATATTTACTTTTTCTTCAGTGCTTTTTTTACAGCTTCAGCAACATATTTAACAGAAATTTCGTATTTCTCTAATAATTCTTCGTTTGGAGCTGACTCAGCGTTCCGATCTTTTACCCCTACACGAAGCATTGGAACTGGCTTTTCTTCAACAAGCACTTCCGCTACAGCACTTCCAAGACCACCGTAAATGCTATGTTCTTCAGCTGTTACTATCACTCCTGTAGTCTCCGCTGCTCTAATAATTGCTTTTTTATCAAGTGGCTTAATTGTTGGCATATGGATGACAGCCACTGAAATTCCTTCTTCCTCCAGCTTTTCAGCTGCCTCAAGCGAACGACTCGTTTGTGTACCTGTTGAAATAATTGTAATATCTTTTCCTTCTTTTAATGTAACTGCCTTTCCAAGTTCAAAATTGTAATCCTGTGAGAAAATAACTGGATAAGGATCACGCGCAAGACGCATGTATACAGGACCTTTGTATTTGTGGGCAAACTCCATCATCTTCTTTACTTCCACACTATCTGCTGGCGCGAGCACAACCATATTTGCAAGTGTGCGAAAAATAGCAATGTCTTCCAATGCCTGATGTGTTTTCCCTGTCAATCCTGTCAATAGACCACTGTAGGCACCAACCATTTTGACATTTAAACTTGGTTGAGCAATCTGGACTTGAATTTGATCAATTGCCCGTTTAGAAAGAAACGCTGCAAATGTAGTAGCCCATGGCTGTAATCCCGTTGTTGCAAGCCCTGCTGCAACGCTCATCATATTTTGTTCAGCAATACCCATCTGTAAAAATTTTTTTGGATTTTTCATAGCCACTGTATCTACTTTCGTAGAGTTAGCCAAATCCCCATCAAGGACGTAAACAGTTTCATCTTCTATTGACAATTGTAACAATATTTCACCGAACACATCTCTCATTGAAACTTTTTCTGTAGATAATGCTCTTTTCATTTCTTAAACCCCATTTCTATTTCTTGAATTGCCTCGTTAAATTCTTTACCTGTCAGAACACGTGAATGCCATAAATACTGATTTTCCATAAAGGATACACCTTTTCCTTTTATTGTATTTGAAATAATAATGGTTGGTTTGTCATTTATTTTACGAGCTTCCTTAAAAGCTTTGCTAATTTGTACATGGTCATGCCCATCAATACTAATCACATGCCATCCGAAAGCTTCCCAGCGCTTTTCAGGTTCAAACACAGGTATTTCTCTCCCTCCTCCTTCAGCATTCCAGCCAAACTGCTGCAATTTGTTATAGTCAAGAATACATACAAGATTGTCCAGTTTGTATTTAGATGCCACATCTGCGGCTTCCCATACTTGACCTTCCTGTGATTCTCCATCACCAATCATACAGTAAGTAACGAAGTCTTTCTTCTGAAGTTTCGCTCCAAGTGCCATTCCAACTGCTGCTGAAATTCCTTGACCAAGAGAACCAGTTGACATATCAATACCTGGTAAAGCATTCATATCAGGGTGTGCCTGCAATCGAGAATTAAGAGCATCAAATGTTTTTAATTCTTCTATCGGAAAGTATCCTCTCATTGCTAACACAGTATAAAGTCCAACTGCTGCATGTCCTTTTGATAGAACAAAACGATCACGATCTTCTGCTTTCGGATTTTGTGGGTCAATGTTCATTTCATTAAAATACAGATTAACCAAGACATCAACCGCTGACAATGGCCCTCCAATGTGACCAGCACCTGCATGGAATACTGTTTCAATGATAAGGCGTCGTGCTTCAATTGACTTTTCCTTCAAATAAGCCAAGTTTTCTTTAGAAAGTGTTTGATTCACTTTATATTCCTCCCTCTATAAATGTTGATATATCAACGGTTGTAGCCGTTTCAGGGGTG